>Ga0134125_10004932_pt1 | contig 15200 bp, 9 predicted proteins | sample KB31751_FD_96464 | JGI IMG/M metagenome (GOLD analysis project Ga0134125, IMG submission 96464) | Terrestrial soil microbial communities with excess Nitrogen fertilizer from Kellogg Biological Station, Michigan, USA - KB3-175-1 | ecosystem: Environmental > Terrestrial > Soil > Unclassified ... | reverse complement strand
TCACGGTGCAGGCGCGCATCCGATCGCTGGATTGGGCGGGGGCGCACAACGCCAATGTGCGCGTCCCCGAGGCGGCGGCCTGGGTTCAGGGAAGCTGGACACAGTGGCAGTCCATGGCGGGACAGGCCCGGTCGGGGCTGGCAGCGGCCGGTCAGTCACCCGGTGCGGGACCGCCGGTCGAGTCGGCGCGCGGCGTTGCGGCGTCCGAAGGCACACCATCCGGAGGCGCGACATCCGGTCAGGCGGACGGGCTCGCCTTCCAGGCGCGCGCCCAGGGCACCCAGCTCTTTCAGCCTCAATGGTTCGCTTCGGTGCTCAATCTCGGCACCCTGTCGGCGAGCGGCCGGCTGCGGCACGCGGCCCATTGGCAGTTGCAGCTCGATCACGCCCGCTGGGAGAATGCCGACGCCGACCTGCGGTTCCAGGGAACGTGGCAGGGCAATGAAGGTCCCGGCGTGGCGGACCTCAGCGGCACGATCACGCGAGCGCGGCTGGGCGCGATCCACCGCTATCTGCCACTCGTGGTGGACGCGGACACCAGAGAGTGGCTGGCAACCGGTCTGCAGTCGGGCGAGGTGGTCGATGGTCGGTGGCTGCTCAAGGGCGATCTGGCGCAATTTCCGTTCGGCGAGCAGCCCCAGGCGGGGGATTTCAGGATCACCGGCGGCTTTCGCGGGGCGCGCATCGACTTCGTGCCGGACAGTTCGCTGAAGCAGTCCTGGCCATTGCTGCAGGTACCGGCCGGCCGGGTCGATCTGCATCGCATGGACCTGAGCCTGCAAGCGGACCAGGCCAGCATGGCATCTTCGGACGAGCAGTCCATTTCCATGAACACGTTGCAGGCGCGCATTCCGGATATGGAACACGAACCGGTGCTGTCGGTTTCGGGACAGACGACGGCGCCTGCGGCGGCTTACCTGGCGCTGATCCAGCGTTCGCCACTGGGGACGATGCTCAATGGCCTCTTCGACGAGGCGAAAGTGACGGGCGACTGGCAGGTGCCTCTGGCGATCACCGTCCCGCTGCTGCACAGCCATGACACGCAGGTCCAGGGGCGCGTGGACGTCCATCAGACCAGCCTGCAGTTCTTGCCGCAGGCGCCCGCATTCCAGGATCTGGAGGGCCAGATTCACTTCACCGAGACGGGCGTGCGTATCGTCCAGCCGTTGAAGGGACGCTTCCTGGGCGGCGCCGTCCAGGTGCTCGGCGACCTGGGCCGCCCCGCGGATCCCGGGTTGACGTTTCGCGGACTGATGAGCGCTGCGGCGATCGGCCGTTTCGTGGATGTCCCGGGGATGAAACGGATCACGGGCGGGTTGGCTTATCAGGCCCGGCTGGCGCGCCAGAAACGGGGTTACCTGCTGAATCTGGAGTCGGACACGTCGGCGCTGGCGCTGGATTTCCCGGCACCGCTGTCCAAGCCGCAGGGCGAGGCGCGCACACTGAGCTTGCAGTGGTCGGACGCCGATCCCGCCGACGACAGGCTGGAGATCCGCTATGGTGACAGCCTGCGCGTGGACCTGAGCCACCGGCGCAGCGTGAGCAAAGGTCCCTATTTTCAGCAGGCGGCGGTGGGCATCGGCCAGGCGGCGACCCTGGCGCCTGGCCTTCAGGTGGAGATTGCCTATCCGCTGTTTGATCTGGACCTCTGGAACCGGATCCTGGACGAGTTCTCCATTGTGCGGCGCGGCCGGACACGTTCGGCCCACGCGGCCGGACGCCCGTTGTGGCCCGATCTGGCCCTGCTCTCGGCGCAGGCCGATCAGCTGCGGCTGCTGGGGACGCGCCTCGATCACGCCGTGGTGCGCGTCGTCAAGTCCGCCGATGAGCGCTGGTCGATGAACGTCCGTTCGGCCCAGACCACTGGGACGCTCAAGTGGCAGGAACAGAACGGCCGCGTGCAGGGGAAAATGTCGGCACGCTTTGCGCGCCTGAGCCTGGGCGATGATTCCAGAGACAACAACGCGCTGTTGCCAGATGCGAAGGTCGACGAAGATGCCGCCTTCGACGACGATCTGGAAATCCCGGGAATCGTGCTGCAGGCGGACGACTTCCGGCTGTACGGCCGCCCGATGGGCGCTTTGTCGCTGGACGGCGAGCGGGATGGCGTGCGCCATGTGTGGCACATGAGCCACCTGCGGATGGGAGACGACCGCACCCGCCTGGCCGGCAGCGGAACGTGGCGCCTGCGCGGAGCCGATCGCGGGTTGAGCCTGAACGCGTCGATCAAGACCGAAGACCTGGGGGCGTGGATGGACCACGCCGGCTGGAAGGGGGTGATGGTCGGCGGCTCCGGCGATCTGAAGGGCAGCTTCGAGTGGCACGATCTGCCATGGTCCCACGACAAGGCCAAGCTCCGCGGCGACCTCAAGGTGTCGCTGGACAAGGGGCGTTTCCCCAAGCTCGGCTCGCACACGGCAAAATTGCTGGAATTCCTGTCGCTGCAGTCCATCGCCCGTCTGACCAAGATCGATCGGGGGCTGGCCGGGCTTTTGCACGAGGGCGTGCCGTTTGACCAATTGCGGGGCTCGGTCAGCCTGGATCGCGCGGTGGCCCAGGTGCACGATTACAAGCTGATCGGATCGGTGGGCACCATCCTGCTCGAAGGCAGCACCAACATCGTGGACGAGACCCTGAACATGCAGGCGGTGGTGGTCCCGAACCTGGATGTGAGCGGCGCGGCGATTGCCGCCGGCATTGCGATCAATCCCATCGTCGGGTTGGGCGCCTTCATCACGCAGTGGCTACTGAAGACGCCGCTGGCCAAGGCGATGACGTCCCACTATCGCATCACCGGAACGTGGGATGACCCCAAGGTTCGGGACGTCCCGGTGGCCGCCGCCTCGCCCGTCCCGGACGTACGCTGAGTGTCCGCAGGCTCTTTCGGGTGAACGTCATGAAAAACACCCCAAAGGTTGGATGGGTGTCCAACCTTTGGGGTGAGTTCATGCAGATGCATGCTTAGTGGCTGGGCAGCCTGCCCAAGCGGGAAGACCGCTCAATACACGCCCTGCGCCAGCATGGCATCTGCGACTTTCACGAAGCCGGCGATGTTGGCGCCGTTCAGGTAGTTGATCTTGCGGCCTTGCGCGCCATGGCTCACGCAGTTTTCGTGGATGTCGCGCATGATGTCGTGCAGCTTCTCGTCCACCTGCTCGCGCGTCCAGGAGATGCGCTGCGAGTCCTGGGCCATTTCCAGGCCCGAGACGGCCACGCCGCCGGCGTTGCTGGCCTTGCCGGGCGCGTACAGCACGCCGGCCTCGATGAAGGCGCTGGCCGCTTCGATGGTGGAAGGCATGTTGGCGCCTTCGGCCACGCATCGCACGCCATTGGCGATCAGCGTCTTTGCGTCGCCGATTTCCAGCTCGTTCTGCGTGGCGCAGGGCAGAGCCACGTCCACCGGGACGTGCCACGGCCGCTTGCCGTCTTCATAGGTCAGGTTCAGTTGCTTGGCGTAATCCTGGACCGTCCCGCGCTGCTGGTTCTTGATGAACATCAGCACGGCCAGCTTCTCGGGCGTGAACCCCTCGGGATCGATCACGCAACCGTGCGAGTCCGAAACCGTGATGACCTTGGCGCCCAACTGGATGCACTTTTCGATGGTGTACTGCGCCACGTTGCCCGAACCCGACACGGCCACCGTATAGCCCTCAAGCGACTGGTTGGCCTGCTTGAGCATCTCTTCCGCAAAATACACCAGGCCGTAACCCGTGGCCTCAGGGCGGATCAGGCTGCCGCCGAAGGCGATACCCTTGCCCGTGAAGACGCAGCCGTTCTGGTTCGAAAGCTTTTTCATCATGCCGGCCATGAAGCCAACCTCGCGGCCGCCCACGCCAATGTCGCCTGCCGGGACGTCGGTGTCCGGGCCCAGGTGGCGGTGCAGTTCCAGCATCAGCGCCTGGCAGAATCGCATCACCTCGGCGTCCGACTTCCCCTTGGGGTCGAAGTCCGAACCGCCCTTGGCCCCGCCCATGGGCAGGGTCGTCAGCGCGTTCTTGAAGGTCTGCTCGAAGCCGAGGAACTTCAGGATCGACAGGTTCACCGACGGGTGAAAGCGCATGCCGCCTTTGTAGGGGCCGATGGAGGAGTTGTACTGCACGCGAAAGCCGCGGTTGACGCGGATTTGGCCGGCATCATCCGCCCAGGCGACGCGAAACTGGATGGCGCGTTCCGGTTCCACCAGGCGTTCGAGCAAGGCCTGGCTGGCGTAGCGCGGATTTTTCTGGATGAACGGCCACAGGCTGTGCATGACTTCGCTGACGGCCTGCATGAATTCGGGCTGGTGCGGGTCCCGTGCCTTGACTTGGGACAGGAATTGATCGACGGAAGATAGACTCATCAAAAGTGCTCGCTTATTTTTTCATCATGTCAAAGAATTCGGCGTTGTTCTTGGTGGCCCGGATTTTGTCCAGGATGAATTCCATGGCCTCGACTTCATCCATATCGTGGATGAATTTGCGCAGCACCCAGACTTTTTGTAAAAGCTCAGGCTTGATCAGGAGCTCCTCGCGACGCGTGCCGGATTTGTTCAGGTTGATGGCCGGATAAATGCGTTTCTCGGCCAATCGCCGTTCCAGGTGCACTTCGGAATTGCCGGTGCCCTTGAATTCCTCATAAATCACTTCGTCCATGCGGCTGCCGGTTTCGATCAGGGCCGTGCCGATGATCGTGAGCGAGCCGCCTTCCTCGAGGTTGCGCGCCGCCCCGAAGAATCGTTTCGGCCGCTGCAGCGCGTTGGCGTCCACGCCACCGGTGAGTACCTTTCCCGAGGCCGGCACCACCGTGTTGTAGGCGCGTGCCAGGCGCGTGATCGAATCCAGCAAAATGACAACGTCCTTTTTTAACTCGACCAGGCGCTTGGCTTTCTCGATAACCATTTCCGCGACTTGCACATGGCGCGTGGCCGGCTCGTCGAAGGTCGAAGCCACGACTTCCCCGCGGACGGTGCGTTGCATTTCCGTCACTTCCTCGGGCCGCTCGTCCACCAGCAGCACAATCATCACGGCGTCGGGATAATTCGCGGTGATGGCGTGGGCGATGTGCTGCATGAGGATCGTCTTGCCGGATTTCGGGCTGGCCACGATCAGCGCGCGCTGGCCCTTGCCGATGGGCGCGAAGATGTCCATGATGCGGCCGGTGATGTTTTCCTTGCCCTTCAGGTCGCGTTCCAGCACCATCGGCACGTCGGGATGCAGCGGCGTCAGGTTCTCGAACATGATGCGGTGCTTGATCTCTTCGGGCTGGACGCTGTTGACCTTGTCCACCTTCACCAGTGCGAAATAGCGTTCCCCGTCCTTGGGCACGCGTACCTCGCCCTCGATCGAGTCGCCGGTATGCAGGTTGAAACGCCGGATCTGCGAGGGCGAAATGTAGATGTCGTCGGTGCTCGCCAGATAGGATGTGTCAGGCGAACGCAAGAACCCGAAGCCGTCCGGCAGCACCTCCAGCACCCCGTCGCCGAAGATCTGTTCGCCCTGCTTGGCGCGCCGCTTCATGATGGCAAACATCAGTTCCTGCTTGCGCAGCCGGTTGGCGTTGTCGATTTCGAGTTCGGCAGCCATGTCGAGCAGCTGCGAGACGTGCAGTGCTTTGAGTTCGTTCAGATGCATGGGAAAGGGTAGGAGAGGATCGTGGGATCTATGGCGAGCCCGGAGCCGGGCTCGCGCGTGTGGAATCGGAGTGGAAAGAAGGCGAAGTCAGACGGCTTCGTCGAGGAAAGCCTGAAGCTGGGTACGCGAGAGTGCGCCGACCTTGGTGGTGTCGACCTTGCCGTTTTTGAAGAGCATCAGCGTCGGGATGCCGCGAATGCCGTATTTGGCGGCTGTTTGGGGATTCTCGTCGACGTTGAGTTTGGCCACGGTCACGCGGCCCTGGAATTTGGTGGCGGCTTCTTCGAGCAGCGGGGCGATCATTTTACAGGGGCCGCACCATTCGGCCCAGTAATCGACCAGGACTGGCAAATTGGATTTGAGCACGTCGGTCTCGAAGGACGCGTCGCTAACGTGCTTGATGGAGTCACTCATAGAGGTAGGCGCAAGTGCGAAGAATGGAAGTCTGCGGGCCGGGGATGGATCGCTGCGCGCGGGGCGCGTCTGGCCCGATGCAGATAAGCATACCATTAACTCCGTAAAATAGTCGTTTTTTTCGTACCGACGGCGGGCATTACAGTGACCATTGCTTCATACGACGAATCTTCGATCCGTGTCCTGAAGGGACTGGAGCCGGTGCGCCAGCGTCCGGGGATGTATACGCGCACCGACAATCCGCTGCACATCGTCCAGGAAGTCATCGATAACGCGGCCGACGAGGCGCTGGCGGGCTTTGCGCGCGGCATGGCGGTGACGCTGCACGCGGACGGCAGCGTGACCGTCGAGGACGACGGACGCGGCATTCCTGTGGGGGAGCACCCGGAAGAGCACGCGCCCGTCGTCGAGCTGGTCTTCACGCGCCTGCATGCGGGCGGAAAATTCAACAAGGCGGATGGCGGCGCCTACGCGTTCTCGGGGGGCCTGCACGGGGTCGGTGTGTCGGTCACCAATGCCCTGTCCACGCGGCTGGAGGTCACCGTCTGGCGCGATGGCGGGGAGCACCGGGTGGTCTTTGCCGACGGCGATGTGATCGAGCCATGAAGCACGTCGCCTCGGTGGGCAAGCGCCGCACGGGGACGCGGATCCGGGTCTGGCCCGATGCCCGCTATTTCGATCACGCCGCGATTCCGCTGGCGGAGCTCGAGCATGCGCTGCGCAGCAAAGCGGTGCTGCTGCCGGGCACGCGGGTAACCCTGACGCTGGAGAAGGCCGGGCAGACCCGGGAATGGCACTATGCCGCCGGACTGCGCGATTATCTGTCTGAGGAACTGGGCGATGCGCCGGTGCTGGTGCCGCTCTTCGAGGGTCAGCAGTACGCGGCCGAGGACGATGAGCATTTCGCGCGCGGCGAAGGGGCGCAGTGGGTCGTCGCCTGGACGGCCGAGGGACCCACGGTCCGGGAGTCCTATGTGAATCTCATCGCGACCACGGCGGGCGGCACGCACGAATCGGGCCTGCGCGAGGGCCTGTTCAATGCCGTCAAGTCATTTGCCGAGTTGCATAATCTGCTGCCCAAGGGCATCCGCCTGCTGCCGGAAGATGTCTTTGCCCGCGCCAGCTTCGTGTTGTCGGCAAAGGTCCTGGATCCGCAGTTCCAGGGCCAGATCAAGGAGCGGCTCAACAGCCGCGATGCGGTGCGGCTGGTCGGCGGCTTCCTGCGCAACGCGCTGGAACTGTGGCTGCATGCCAATGTGGACTACGGCAAGCAACTGGCGGAGCTGGCGATAGGCCAGGCCCAGGCGCGCAGCCGCGCCGCGCGCAAGATCGAAAAGCGCAAAGGTTCCGGCGTGGCCGTGCTGCCCGGCAAGCTGACCGATTGCGAATCGTCGGATGCGACCCGCACCGAGGTGTTCCTGGTCGAAGGCGACTCGGCGGGCGGCTCGGCCAAGATGGGGCGCGACAAGGAATTCCAGGCCATCCTGCCGCTGCGCGGGAAGATTCTGAATGCCTGGGAAGTCGATCGCGACCGACTCTTCGCCAATCAGGAGATCCACGATATTTCGGTGGCGATCGGCGTGGATCCGCATGCGCGCGGCGAGACGGCCGACCTTTCCGGGCTGCGGTATGGCCGCATCTGCATCCTGTCGGATGCGGACGTGGACGGTTCGCACATCCAGGTGCTGCTGCTCACGCTGTTTCTGCGCCACTTCCCGCGCCTCATCGAAGAAGGGCATGTCTATGTCGCGCGGCCTCCGCTGTTTCGGGTAGACGTCCCCGCCGCGGGCAAGCGACCGGCGCGCAAGCTGTATTGCCTGGATCAGGCGGAGCTGGATGCCGTGCAGGAAAAGCTGCGGGGCGAGGGGCTGCGTGAAGGCGCCTGGCGCATCAGCCGCTTCAAGGGCCTGGGCGAGATGAATGCCGAACAGCTCTGGGATACGACGCTGAACCCGGATACGCGCCGGCTGGCGCGAGTGCGCCATGGCGGCGAGGGCGTCCGGGAGTCGGCCACCATGTTCGAGCTGCTGATGGCGCGGGGCGAGGCGTCCCAGCGCCGTGCCTGGCTGGAAGAAAAGGGCAACCTGGCCGATGTGGATGTTTAAGGAACCGTGATGGACGCAAATACCCCCGACCTGCTCGCTGCGGGTGATGATGAAAGCCTGGTGCTCGCGCAGTACGCCGAACAGGCCTATCTGGATTATGCCGTCTCGGTCGTGCGAGGCCGCGCGCTGCCCGAGGTCTCCGATGGCCAGAAGCCCGTGCAGCGCCGCATCCTGTATGCGATGGATGCCATGGGCCTGGGGCCGACGGCGCGGCCGGTCAAATCCGCCCGCGTGGTGGGCGATGTGCTGGGCAAATACCATCCGCATGGCGATCAGGCGGCTTACGACGCCATGGTGCGCATGGCGCAGGACTTCGTGCTGCGCTATCCGCTGGTCGACGGCCAGGGCAACTTCGGTTCGCGCGACGGCGACAATCCCGCCGCCATGCGCTATACCGAGGCCCGCCTCACGCCATTCTCGCGCCTGCTGCTCGACGAGCTGGACGAGGGTACGGTGGACTTCGTCGCCAATTACGACGGCAGTCAGCAGGAGCCGCTGTGTTTGCCGGCGCGACTGCCCATCATGCTGCTCAATGGCGCCTCGGGTATCGCGGTGGGCATGGCCACCGAGATTCCCTCGCACAACCTGCGCGAGATCGCGCGCGCCTGCGTCGCCTTGTTGCGGACGCCCGCGCTGCCCGACGCGGAACTCCACGCCATGGTGCCCGGGCCCGACTTCCCGGGCGGCGGGCAGATCATCTCGTCCGCGGACGAGATTGCGCAAATCTATTCCAGCGGCCGGGGAACCCTGAAGGCCCGCGCCCGATGGCATTTCGAGGACCTGGCGCGCGGGCAGTGGCAATGGGTGGTCACCGAGCTTCCACCCGGCGCTTCGGCGCAGAAGATACTGGAGGCCATCGAGGACCTCACCAACCCGAAGCCGCGCGCCGGCAAGAAATCGCTGTCGGCCGACCAGCAGCAGACCCGTGCGCTGGTGCTCAACATGCTGGACTCGGTGCGGGACGAATCCGGCAAGCAGGCCGCCGTCCGGCTGGTGTTCGAGCCCAAGACCAGCCGCATCGACCGCGATGAATTCGTCAGGCTGTTGCTGGTGCGCACCGGCCTCGAGGGCAATGTGCCGATCAACCTGGTGTGCATCGATACCGATGGCCGTCCGGGCCAGCGCAGCCTGCGCCAGATCCTGGCATCGTGGCTGGCATTTCGCTCGCAGACTGTGCTGCGCCGCACGCGCCACCGTCTGGACAAGGTACTGGACCGCATCCACATTCTGGAAGGCCGCAGCATCGTCTATCTGAATGTGGACGAAGTGATCCACACCATCCGCGAGGCCGAGGAGCCGCGGGCGGCGCTGATGCAGCGCTTCGGCCTGAGCGAGCGCCAGGCCGACGACATTCTGGAGATGCGACTGCGTCAGCTGGCGCGGCTGGAAGGCATTCGCATCGAACAGGAACTCGTCCAGAAACGCACGGAACAGGCCGAACTGCAGGATCTGCTGGACAATCCCACTGCTTTCCGGCGCCTGATGATCCGCGAGATCGAGGCCGATGCCAAGCAGTATGGCGACGACCGGCGCACGCTGATCGAGACGGCCGAGCGGGCCGTGCTGGAAACCCAGGTGGTGGACGAACCGGTCACCGTGGTGGTGTCGCAAAAGGGCTGGCTGCGCGTCCGGCAGGGCCATGGCCATGACCCGGCGCAGTTCGGCTTCAAGGCCGGCGACGGCCCGTATGGCACCCTGGAGTGCCGTTCGACCCAGGAATTGATCGCGTTATCCGATACCGGTCGCTCGTACAGCGTGGCGGTGTCGGCGCTGCCTTCGGCGCGCGGCGATGGACAGCCCATCACGTCCATGGTCGATCTGGAGCATGGCAGCCGCATCGTGCACATGACGGCGGGCGCGCCGGACGATCGTGTCATCCTGGGGACGGCGTCGGGCTATGGCTTCGTGGCCCGCCTGGGCGATCTGTCCACCCGGCAGCGGGCCGGCAAACAGTTCGTGACTGTGGACAAGGGCGATGGCCTGCTCCGGCCGCTGATGCTGCGGGCGGACGACAGTGCGGTGGCGCTGCTGACCCGCAAGGGCAAGTTCCTGGTTGTGCGGCTTGACGAACTCAAGACCCTGTCCGGCGGGGGCCGAGGCACCATTCTGATGGGCGTGGACGCGGGCGACCGCCTGGAGCAATGGGCGGGCGTGGGGCCGGCGGGTGTCGTGCTGCGCGGCGTGTACCGGGCGCGCGATTCGGAACTCGTGCTGTCCCCCGAGGACCTGCTGGAATATGCCGGCCACCGGGCGCGCAAGGGCAGGCTGTTGGCGACGCGGCTCAAGCAGCCCAGCCTCTGGTCGGGTCCCGCTTCGACCGGGGCCTAAAATGGGGGTGGGAATGCTGCAAAGGGAAGGATCATGAGCTTCAGGGTATCGGTGCAGCCCGCAGGCCAGGAATTCTCGGTCGAACCGGGACAGACCGTGCTGGACGCGGCGCTCGCCGCTGGTCTGGTGCTGCCTTACAGTTGCCGGACGGGCACCTGCTCGACTTGCCGGGCGCGGGTCGTGTCAGGCCAGTACGATGCCGGCCCGGCGCCGGCACGGATTCTGGGCGCCGCCGATCTGGCGCAGGGCTACACGCTGCTGTGCCAGGCGCGCCCGGCTTCCGATCTGGTGATCGAGGCACAGGAAGTGCACCTGTCCAGCGACGTGGTGGTGCGCAAGATGCCGGTGCGTGTCCAGGCCCTGGAGCCGCTGAGTGCGGACGTCATGCGGGTCGTCCTGCAGCTTCCCACGGCCGAAGCCTTTCATTTCTACCCGGGCCAGTACCTGGAATTCCTGCTCAAGGACGGGGTGCGGCGCAGCTATTCCATGGCGTGCGCCACGGCCGAGAATCACCGCGTGGACCTCCACGTGCGGCACATGCCGGGCGGCGCCTTCACCGGTCGCATCTTCGGCGAGGGTGATGCGCCCCTGAAGGTCCGCGACATCCTGCGCATCGAGGGTCCGCTGGGGTCCTTCTTCGTGCGCGAGGACGCGGCGCGTCCCATTGTCTTTCTGGCCAGCGGCACGGGATTCGCTCCCATCAAGGCCATGCTCGAGGCCATGATCGCGCGCGGAGACGCGCGGCCGGCGGTCCTTTACTGGGGCGGTCGGCGCCCGGCCGACCTGTATCAGTCGGCGCTGGCTGCCGGCTGGCAGGCGGCTCTCCCGGATTTCCGCTTTGTGCCGGTGGTCTCGGAAGCGCGCCCCGAAGACGGCTGGACCGGGCGCACCGGCTGGGTCCACCAGGCAGTGATGCAGGATCTGCCCGATCTGTCGGCGCACCAGGTGTATGCGTGCGGCGCACCGGCCATGGTTGAAGCCGCCCGGCGCGATTTCGTGCAACACTGCGGCCTGCCGCCCGACGCCTTCTTTGCCGATGCTTTTACGTCCGAGGCGGATCGGGCGGGCATATTGTCTGGCGCCTGACACAGGACCGGAGCGAGAGGCCGTGGGAGCGCGATCATGAGGGTGGCGGTGTTCGGCGCGGGCATCGTCGGCGTCTGCAGTGCGTGGTGGCTTGCGCAAGCCGGCCATGAGGTCGTGGTGGTCGACCGGCGCGCCGGGCCTGCGCTGGAGACCAGCCGTGCGGGTGCCGGGCTGATCTCGGTTGGCCAATCTCGCCCCTGGGCGAGCCCGCGTGCCCTGCGGGCACTGCTGCTGCATGGGCTCGGACGGGGCGACGCCTCGTTCGGCGTGGCGCTGCGCCTGAGCCCCCACCAGTGGCTCTGGTGCCTGCGGTTCCTCGCCCAGTGCCGCGCTGCCCGGCATCCGGTCAATCTGCGCGCGCTGGTGAATCTGGCGCAATATAGCCAGGACGCCCTGCAGTCGCTGCGCTCCGATCTGGACATCGCCTGTGACCACTCGGCCCGCGGAGTGCTGACGCTCTATTCGGATGCCCGCGCGATGGCACGAGCGCGGGAAGGGCTCGCCGACCTGCCGGGCGGGGAGGAGCGGCGTCGCATCGTGGGTCCGGACGAGATCCTCCGCCTGGAGCCGGCTCTGGCGCCGGCCATCGATCGCGTGGTGGGCGGCGATTATTGGGCTGGCGACCAGGCGGGCGATGCCTATCTGTTCGCGCGGGCGCTCACCGAACACGCCCAGGCCGCCGGGGTGACCTTTCATTTCAATACGCGTGTGAATCGGCTGGTGCCCGTCAATGGCCGCGTATCGGTCGCGGAACTGGTCGATCCCGATGGTTTCTTCAGGCCTTTGCACGCCGATGCGTTCGTGCTGGCACTGGGCAGTTTCACGCCCATGCTGACCCGGCCGCTGGGGCTGCCTTGTGCCGTGTACCCAGCCAAAGGCTATTCGGCCACGTTCGGCGTGCGCGATGCGTCCGTCGTTCCCGAGATCAGTCTGGTCGACGATGCGGCCGGCGTGACCATCACCCGGCTGGGAGACCGTCTGCGCATCGCCGGGACGGCCCAGATCGGCAATTATGCGCGGTCCTTGAATACAGCTCGTTGCAATCAACTCGTGGAACGCGCCCGCGCCTTGTTCCCAAGCGGATTGGATTTTGATAATGTTCAGTTCTGGTCCGGCCTGCAGCCCGCTACGCCTTCCAGCGTGCCTTTGGTCGGGCGTACCCGATTGCGCAATCTGTACCTGAATACGGGTCACGGCCCTTCGGGCTGGGCCATGGGTGCCGGCTCCGGCCGGGCGTTGGCGGATGTGGTGTCCGGGCGGTCGCCCGATATCGATTTTCCTTTTTTGGATTAACTAGAGATGAAGCATACTTTCGGCCCCGGGACCTTCCGCCCGGGGTTTCGTGCTGTTTGCACGTTGGCGGCGGCCGCGTTGACCGTGCCCGCCATGGCGGCGACCGAAGTCCCGGTCTGGTATTCCCTGAGCGGCCACAACGCCGAGGCCTTCCAGACCCTGGTGAAGGACTACAACCGCAGCCAGTCCGCCGTGCAGGTCACCCTGAAGGCCTTCAATACGCCGGAGGCGCTGGATCAGGCGCTGGCGGCCGCCGCCGCCGCCAGGAAACTGCCGGCGCTGGCACAGATCGGTGACACGCACAGCCTGGACGAGATCGCGGCCCGTTCGTATGTGCAGCCGTTCTATACCCTCGAGAAGTCCGGCGAGCTGAAGAATGTGCGCTGGTTCCTGTCCTCGGACAATGCCTTCGTCCGCGACACCAAAGGCCGTCTCATGGCATTCCCGGCCATGTTGCAGGTGCCTGTCATGTACTACAACCAGGACGCGTTCAAGAAGGCGGGCCTGAAGCCGGCGACGCCGCAGCGGACGTGGATGGAGCTGCAGGGGCAGCTCGTGACGCTGGCCAACAACGGCTCGCGCACCTGCCCGCTCACGTCCGATCTTCCGGTCTCCATCAACCTCGAGAACCTGGCCGCCGTGAACAATCAGCTTTACGCGAGCGCGGAAAACGGCCTGAAGGCCAAGGGCCTGCCCAGCTTCTCGTTCGATTCCACGTACGTGCGCCATCTGGCGCTGATGATCAGCTGGGTACGCTCGCAAATCATGGTGCGCCCGGATGCCGGCATGCATTCGGTCGAACGCTTCGGCCAGGGCGAATGCGCCGTGCTGATGTCGAGCTCCGATCACATCGGCAGCTTCAACGCCCAGCGCAAGCTGCATTATGGGGTGAGCGGCCTGCCGTATTACCCCGATGTGACGGCCTCGCCCGGGAATCCTTTCGTGAGCGGTTCCGGATTGTGGGTGATGAAATCCGCCAAGCCGGTGACCGACGCCACCGTGGCCTTCCTGGGTTGGCTGGCGCAACCGAAGCAGGCGGCCTCCTGGTATCAGCAGACTGGGTTCCTGCCGCTGACGCAGGCCGCGTTCGATCAGACCCCGAACAGCTACTACAGCGATCTGGGGCAGTGGCGCCAACTGGTGGCGGTGTATGCCGGCCGCACCGCCTCCACGGCCCAGGGCTTCCGTATCCATAACTATCCCGCCATTCATGCGCGGTTCCGCCAGATCCTGGACTCGGCGCTGGACGGCAAGCAGCCGGCAGTGACGGCATTGAGCATGGCGGCGACCGAAGGCAACAGCCTCGCGCACCAGGGGATGGCGCCGGCGCCGTCCGCCAAGAGCGAGCGGACGGTCCACCACCGCCGCAGCACCGCGCACCCGAAAAAGTAGACACTTTGCTCCATCCGTAGTTCCCGATCTGGCGCGCTGCGCGCCACCTCGCCACCATAGGCACCTGATCGATCCGGTCAGGTGCCTTTTTCTTTTGGGGGGTGGCGATGTTCAGACTTTTGGGTGCCGGGGTGCTGGCCCTCACGCTCGCTGGGTGCGCCACATCCGACGGGCCGCAATGGTGGCGCACGCTGGCCGGCCTGTCGTCGGCGCCGGGGCATTACCGTTTTGACTGGCACATCGAGGGCGACCCTTCCCTGGCACCGTTGCAGGTCTTCGACGATGGGCGGCGGACCTGGCTCCAGTATCCCGCCAATCAACTGGCGCCGGCCCTGTTTGAGCGTACCGCGGCTGGGGACCGGCTGCTTCACCCCGAGCGCGAGGGCGATTATCTGGTGATCCAGGGCGTTCCCGAACGTCTCGTGGTGCGCGGCGGCCATCTGCAGGCGCAGATCTGGCGGGACGGGGCCGTCGGCGGTTCGGCGGCGGGCGGATTGGCGCCTTCCGCCGAACCGTCGGGTGCCGTGGCCCCCGGCCCGTCCGCGCCGCTGGGCGCATTGATCGAGCCGGCGGCCGCCATTGCCTCCCCCCTCGTGCCCATTCCCGCATCGGCTTCGTCCGTTCCCTCGGTGGCACCGGCGGCTGCATCGGCAGCGTCGGCGCACGCGGTCGTGCCGGCTTCGCCTTTGCCTCCGATGCCGTCACCGACCGCGCCGCCGCCTTCGTCGCTTTTGTCTTCGCCGCCGCCCGTCCCCCTGCGAGCGGGGCCGATGCCGAGCCACGCTGCTGGCTCACCGGGCCGCAGGCCTTCCACGTCGAGTGCGCCTGTTGCCGATCGCGCTCGCAGGTCGAGCCCCTTCGAGGCCACGCCGGCGGATGGCAATATCCGCCGGGCCTTGGGCCGTTGGGCGCGGTCGGCCGGCTGGGCGTTTGAATCCGAGCATTGGGCGGTGGACGTGGATATCCCGCTGGC
>Ga0134125_10004931_pt1 | contig 15203 bp, 10 predicted proteins | sample KB31751_FD_96464 | JGI IMG/M metagenome (GOLD analysis project Ga0134125, IMG submission 96464) | Terrestrial soil microbial communities with excess Nitrogen fertilizer from Kellogg Biological Station, Michigan, USA - KB3-175-1 | ecosystem: Environmental > Terrestrial > Soil > Unclassified ... | reverse complement strand
GCATAATAGATTCAGAAAGCTGTTTACAAGATATGAAAAGAAGGTTGAGAACTATCTCGGTCTAGTGCAACTATCATGCAGTATTATTATTCATAGAAAGATAATTTTGGGATAGGCTCTAAGCCTTTCTTTCTTGCCTCAAACCATTCAGACTAAAATAATATCTTTTGTCAAGAATCTAAAAGATAAGCTTACTAACAAAGGAAATGATTCCAGTGGTAGTTGCACAAACTACTGATGATATTCTCATACAAGATAAACGTTAAAAAACCTTCTTTTAGTTATCAAATAAAACAGCGAACTATACCTTTTTTTATCTATAAAATACTTCAGCTTGTCCCATCAGTTTTCGTTTGTGTAGACTTTTTAACAATTTTGCCATAGAAATAGAATCACATGTGATATCCCCATTATAGGCATTATGGTAAATATCAACAAATAAGTCTTTATTGTGGAGTGATGATTTATATCTGTATCATACGAAAATTTATATGGTATCTGTTATAGGGACGTTCTAATGTTCTATTTTCTAATTAGATTCAATGAATGCTAAAAATTAAAGGTATATAGATTAGGCCATGGCATGATTTTCATAATATTATTAATATGTCTTTATCCATAGGATCGTTCAACATTGCTACCGTGCAATAAGTTAAATTATAATAGAGATATGAAAAAAGATATAAAACTAAAAGATGTTTGATTCTCTAAAAAACAAATTCCAACTACGTTATAAAAATAGAGAGTTAGCAGCCAATATTTTAACAGGTGCTTTGAAAGATTCGTTTAGAAAGTTAAAGGTTGACAAGAAACAAGATAGTATTCTAGTACTTGGTATTCCAAGAGGAGGTGTAGTAGTTGCCGACATTGTTTTTTCAAAGTTAAAGTCAGCTTCCTTTAATTGTGAATTTGATATAATAATTCCAAGAAAGTTGGGAGCCCCTGGCAACCAAGAGATTGCCATTGGAGCTATTATGGATGGAGGAGAAGGAGGAGAAGATGAAATTACCACATGTCTTAATGAAGATTTGATAAAAGAATTGGGGATATCTCAAGAGTATAGAAAATGAAAAGTTAAAACAGATTGAAGAGATTAAACGGCGCAAATTATTATATCGTAACAACCACAACAAAGAATGTAACATAGATAAAAAAATTATAATAATTGTTGATGATGGTGCAGCAACAGGGGCTACTTTGATAGCTGCTGCTAGATGGATTAAAAGAAAAAGAGAACAATACAAGAAATTGATAATTGCAATTCCTGTAGCTCCCAAAGATGCTGTCGAAGCATTAAAGAAAGAGAGTGATATGGTTATAACAGGATCAACTGCTTCTTCTATTGCAACTTTCAAGAGTTTAGCTCAATTTTATCAAGAATTCAAGTCGGTAGACGATAAAAAGGTTATAGAGATATGCAAAAAACACAAACTTGTTTTTCAATGATAAATAATTTTATAGTCATTGATAGCATATAACAGTTCTACTGTATTTTATCATATATTTGTAATAGTTTCCGACCATATTTGCCGTAAATAAAAAAGCACTTATGAAAAATATAAAATATGTATCTATTATAAGTATATTAAATTAATATGTGTAAATAGCAAATTTTGCTTAAAATGCTATTTTATTAGGTATTCTGCAAATCTTATGCTAATATTGATGTCAATGATTGAATGAAAAAATATTGGCAATTATAACCGCCTTCATTAGAGGTAGGATAGGTGTAACAATTTTGAGTCTCAGTCTACAAATAGATTTAGATGGCAGAGAAATAAACTAAGATAATATACGAAGAAACTTTTGAAAATAACATCTGCTTTTGTAACAGCCAGAGTAGCAGTTATAACAACTGTTTCACAATCATCATCCACTGCACTCTCAATGAATTAACTTATATCTTTTTTTGATATGTTCATTATATTTTTAAATTTTTAACAAACCATCCTATAGATATCTCTGCAACTTTTTCCATTATATCCGGATCCTCATCAAATAAATGACCTGCTTTTGGAATAGTTATAAAGTCTTTGGACTTCGCATTTTTCAATTGCTTGAATGCTTTCTTGTTTACCGATATTATTTCTTTATCATCTTTTTCTCCAATTATAAACAAAGTTGAAGCCTTTATACTCCTCAAAACATCAGTATCAGCCAAATCAGGTCTTCCTCCTCTTGATATTATAGCATATATTTTTTCTGAATATGAGTTACAGACAACAGATGATGTCTCTATTACAGCAGCAGCACCAGTGCTTGCTCCAAAATATCCTATTGGTAAACCTTTTAACTTTTCAATTAACGAATCGTTGTTTTCGTTCTCAACTATCCATTGAGTTATAGTTTTCAATCTCTCTGATAACAGATGAATGTTAAACTTGTTAAGTAAAATACCAGGGTACTTGCCTATTATCTTTTGACTCTTTTCATCAGACTCTTGTTCTTGCACTGTTAAAAGATCTACAATTAAAGTTGCAAATCCATTATCATTCAATGTATCAGCTACAAACTTGTTTCGCGGACTTGATGCGCTACTATCACTTCCATGAGCAAACATAATTACGGATTTTGGATTTGAAGGTATATTCAAAAACCCCTGTAAAAACTCATTGTTCTGTATATGAATGGATATCTCCAATATCTAGTGTTTGATTATCAAATTCAAAAATTTATTTATGTTTTTCTATACTCTCGATATGTAGAGAATTTATAATTTTATAATAGAAATACTTGTTCATTTTTACTGCTTTGTTGCATGATTATTAAAACCCATGATTTTACTATCTGTTTTGTCTAAATAAATACATCTTTTGTACAATGATGTTTTTAGCATCATTTCCTGTATCATGTTCTTTAGTCTAACGGAATAAACATACTCTCTATCAAATGTTCTCTTTATACAAAAAAATATGGTTTCTGCAATCCATCTTTGTCCAAAGCTAACACTATATCCTTCCACTTTTGTAAATCATTTCTTTGTGCCAAAACATATAGATTCTTACTAAGGATGTTCCCTTTTTTCCATCTAACTTTAGCATTCTTTTTCTTATTTTGATACAAGGCAAGATTCCATTGTCTGCAAGACTTATAAAAACACCAGCCTTACGGTCATAGGCGGCACCATCTGCAAATAGTTTGCTCGCTGTAACACTATTTGATTTTATAATGTTTTGAACCAATTCAGGTAACGTCTTGTATCGTGAACATGCTCGTCGGTTACTTTCTTCAATTTTTAAATTCGATGAGCAAAGTACTTCAAGTATACACACGTTTCTTTTACTTTAAATTTCTACCTCTTAAAAGATAGAATATAAAATTATTATTACGTAAATAAAATTTTTTATGTATATTTGGCTATAGGATCATCAAGGCAAATATTAAACTTAAGAATTAATTATACAGATTCATAATCACATAGAGGCCAAATGCAACTTATTAAAAATTGATAAAATCTTTAATTAAATGGTTATCAACAAAGTATTTTTTTGACTTTAGTTCAAGTTTTTTTCCTGGTAACATCTATCTTTATGTGGCATGCAAAAATATCATTTGATTTTATTTTAATAATAAATTTTAAATTGTTGTATTTGCCAATATGCTTAAATAATTTACAATATCGCTATAGATATGTTAGGACCAGATGGAGTATCAGAACTATACCCAACAATCGATGGTGGAACGACATTTTATATGGATATGTCATTAGATGATCCAACAAAAGATCCATGTTTTAGCTATGATCATATCAATATGGAACCAAAGCAAGGCCTACCAGCAAAAGCAGAAAGAAAAACAGAAAAAGGTGTTACATTTTATGTCACTGAAGCACCCTTTTGCAGTTACAATAGCGGTACTCCACCAGGTAAATCTTTAAGGTTAGGAATTTATGCAAGTAAAGGATCTAAGGGACAAAAGCAAAAACACACATGGAGAGAAAAACCTGATTTTTTGTATGATACAAAAGGGATAAGAAATCATGAGTTAACTGGATTTATTAGAATGGATGGAGATCTAAATGCGGGCATAACTGATGAGAAAAAAATGATTCATAAATCGCTTGCAATGAAAGTATGTGGCGCCAAAGAAGACAATGGCAGATCTTTAATAGAAACATGTTATCCCATCAACTCAAAAGATAATGTTAGAGCAAATTACGATTATGATCATTTTCCTTATCTTGCTGTAGATAATAAAGATGCAGGTGGAGCAGTAAGACAATTTTTCAGTGGGGATTACTGTGAGGAAAATAAATGGGTAGGATTAAAACACGTTCACATTGTTAGTGATGATAAAAAACAATCTACAAATAAACTCTATGTTGATATAAATCCATTTGACAGTAATGGAAAACCTAGGAATGAATGGAAATTAAAGGCCATTTGGATTGATAAAGGCACACTAAAGACTAAAGAAAACAAGGAGACAGGTAAAATTGAAGGTTATGGTGGCATCCCTTGTACATGGCGATCTCAAGTTGACAAATTCAGAATCGATGGATGGAAATATGTGTCTTTTACTTTGCTTTCAATTAGAGAAATCGATCCCCATGCACAACCATCAATACAAGAAAATATAACAAAATCTATAAATCCTTTGTAATAGTCACTTTTTCTAAGTCTATTATTTTATTATCAATATCTTCAAAGTTTTGATTCATCCAATAGTTTTTCAATTGCAAAATAATGTTATCATCTAAAGGCTTGTTTAAATTTGGATTGTCTGTTTGCTGAGGTTTTTTCCCTTCATTTATCAAAGATGCTAATATAGCCACCCCTAATGCAATTTCTCTATCGATATGCAATAATCTATCTTTTGTTTTTACTAATTCTAAAACTATTGCTGCTCTAATGAATATATGCCATACTACAAAACCAGTTAGATCGCTATCCATCATATGGGCCTTTGTTACAGATGGTCTTCTAGGCAAACCATTGGAATCAAGTTTATCATCAAATAAGAATCCTTGAGAAAATAATTCAAATGCCTTAGATTCTTGATCTTGTATAATTGCTTACAAACAGCTTTATGACTATTTGCTCCTTCTTTCAGATGTTCGTTCCCTCTTTTTTGCTTTCATATGAGAGGTTATTCAAAAAGCCGTTACTCTTCAAATCACTTACCAGTCTTACATTACAGGAATTTGATGATATTTGTATGATAAAAATATGGCCAAAAATATACCAAATATGAGATACAACGGCTATTATCCAAACAAATAGATAGAGAGAGAAAAGCAGGTGCTGGTCAGAGACCATTCAAACTTGACCTAAAAAATAGATTTTTAATGCTTTTTGGTGTGTGTTATCGTCTTTACATAACCTCTATTTAGTTAGGGGTTTTCTCTTTGAATTAGATCAAAGTAACATTTGCAGTAGAGACATCTAAAATATTGAAAAAAGGTTGTTTATACAATGCATACAAATTCAGCAGAAAATATATACAATATTACAGAGGTTAAAAACTTCTGAGAAGGTGGAAGAGTAATTTCCAGTATTTTTATCTTTCATAGGTTTTACTGAACAACAACAGCAAAAATACAAGACATGCCGATAATAAAAGAAAAAGGATATGTTCTATTTGGGAAAGAAGAAAAGAGAATATTGCTATAAAGACACACAGATTATGGTTAATAACTACGCGGTTTCATCATTCATAAATTAGGATACAAGAAAGGACGCAGAGCGGTGATTATGATATCTATATATCTATATATAGAAATAACACCACACCTTGTAACTTCAAAAAAAGAGGTTGTAACTGTATTTGATCTTGGTGGATACCTTCGCATAGAAAAGAACTTTTTAGAGCAACCATATCATCACTACCTTACCGAAAAGAAATCATGTGGGTTATCCCAAGAAAAAGAAGAGGAAGAAGAAGAGGAAGAAGAAATCAACAAAAATCATTCTAAAAAAAAATTGGGATATAGCAATACGATTTGCAGGATAAAAAGTACAGGATAATGAGTAATGTTTTTAGGAACAAATCTATCAACATTTTAATAGAATCTTTCATATTTTCATTTTCTAAAACTTTTTTTATCTTCCATTGTTAATCGCTTTTTGTTGAACATGTTAGTAAAATAAATTTAAAAGCTTCCCATAAGGATCAACCTTGGTTATAGCATCTCTTATTTTTAATGTACTTTTAAAGAGAAAAACATTGCCAAATGTATATCAAAAATCGATTATTTCATCTTTAGAATCATCCATAACCCTTTTTTATATTGGGATATTTCATGATTTTGGTATCATTTATCGAAGTATTCCACTTATGTTTTAACTTATTTAATGGCAATTTCAAATAATTGATTTATCAAAAAACAATATAATCAGGAAAAATAACAATCAAATAAAACTGATTTAAAAATTAAGATAATTGAAAGATGTAAATAAAAAGACAAAATAATTTAGGTATGAATTTGGGCCACTTTTAATATTGTAGCAAGTGCCATTTTTGTTACTGAAGATAAATAATTCCAATCTATCAAAGAAGGTTCATCACTAATATCATGATAATGAGGATTTTGATTTTCATCCGCCGAACCATCATAAGCTCCAATAACAACTATTCCTTCTGCTTCAAATGGTTCATAATCACTATTCCAAATAGAATCGAGATTAATCTTCAAATCAGTATAATATGACATGTCTGCCATAACTTTTCCAAATTCAATAGATGCAATATCATTTTCTTTAACTATATTATGTTGTGGATTAGTATTGTTATCACTTTCAATTATTATTATTATGCCCGGATTAAGTTTAGGATAAGCAACCATATCAAGATTAATAAGTCTGTATATATTGATATTATTTTCTTTAACAAATTTAACATAATTTTTTGAACCTAGTAATCCCTGTTCTTCACCAGAAAATAGGACAAATTGAACTGTATACTCTAGGTTTTGTTTATTAATCAAACGAGCTATTTCTAAAATTGCGCTTACACCACTTGCATTTTCGTTTGCACCTGGAGATCGAGATTCAAAATCTGCAAGATTTTTAATTCTGGAATCATAATGAGCGCAAATAATTATACATTGATTATTAATACCGTTTTTTTTACATATAACATTTTTTAATTCATAGTTTTTCCCATCTATATTTTCAATGTAATTATGGAAAAATACATCGTTATTGTCATATCCCATATTCTTAAATTCCATTTTTAACCATTCTGCCACCTCGTTGATATATTTTGATTTAGTGTGTCTTGTGTGAAAAGATGATAAATTTAAAAGCCATAATTTTATCTTATCTTTGGAAACACTGTGTATTAATTGTTCAATTTCAGAATTCAATTTTTTAATTTTCTAGTAAAATAGAAACGGGTTTAACATAATAATCTTTATTTGTTTTATTACGAAGCAAATAAAGTATTAAATCTCTACACATATGCTTTCAAAGTTAATATAGATATTAAATATTTTGTTTAATTCCAAATAATCTACAATAAATAAATCTTTAATAATATCTATTAATAAGTTAATTAATTGAAAAAAATCAACTAATATAAAATAACAAAAATAACGAAAACATAGGATCGAAATATCTTTTACGCTTAGAGTGGATACTTCTAAATCTATTTCAATATAAAAGACAAAGTCTATATAGGATTATAATTATGTTAAAAGAGATCTTTTAATAATTATTCAATACGAAAAATCCAAAAAAAAATAAAGCATGCTTAACATTGCTAAAGGATCTTAATACAATAAATTATAATATTACACTAATGAAAATAAAACATATTATCCCTAAAGATAGATATGGAGAAGGTGAAATACCTATGAAGCAAAACAGGAGGCAGTCCCAATTGATATTCCATATAATATTGTTTTATTAATAACAAAAAAATTTAAATCTTTAAATAAAATATTCCCTTATGTAATAACATAATCTCTTATATAGAATCACTATCAACATTAATTTTACTTGGTCAATGAAATCCAAATTATACTTCTGTTATTGAGAAAAAAATAAAATTAAAAAAAATAAATCAACACACTCAATTACCAGTTACAATTTTTGATGGTGAATAATTTCTAATATCGTCATCAAAACAAGTAACAATCTGTTTTCCATATATTGGGTCAACAGTTAGTATAGAGTCCCCGACAGCTTCTGGGCTATGACTTAAGTTAATAGATGGTACTTGAAAGATTAATCCCCCGTCGTCAGTTTTTACAAGGAAAACATCGTACTTGTTTGAACCCATGTCCTGCTCATATGTAGCATATACATGCACCGGGATTATTCCAAGATGTAGATTTCTTTTAGATGAATTTGAATCTAGAACTATCTGAGATGGATGACTATACGATTGCCCGCCATTTTGACTTGTGATGACCATAACTTTTGTAGTCGAACTGCTTGAATTGCTATCTTTTTCCAACCATGCAGTAACAACAAACCAACCTATTGAAGTAACAATATTGATATCTGAAATAGTCTTATTTGTGTTGACTAATTCGTTATTAGACGTCATTGTGAGGTAATCAGAGGTTATGTGTTTGATTTACACAGTTTGCAAGCCTATGGTGGATACCAAGTACCACCATCTCTGTTGATACTATAGGATACTTTTCGAATTCTTTAACAATGCTTGACAGAAAGCGTTCTGTGCAACAAACATATTTCTCTCTTTGGATATGAATAGTGCGAGAATCTGATTGTTTTTAGAGTCAATTGCAACCCATCATAACCAGATTAATTCTGAAGAACCCGCCTTGAGTTGAGTCTCTCATCCACTATATTATGTATTTTGAAATCATCTTTCTTTTTGATAGTATTTTTTGAGGACAATATTTTTGAATCCATTTCCAAATTGCAGCGTGACTTCTCTTGACTATATGTAAAAATGATAACGCTTTAGATGTATTCCTTTAAGATAAACCTAGAAATTACAAATACAAATCATAACCAATGTATAATGAAGGGGTTCTTTGTTTCTTTTATTGATTATAGAAGAGATAGAACATCTTCAGCTATAGGATTTCCTTAAGTTAACAAGGCCTAAATTATAAAACTCGATACATTTTGAGATAATCATATTTTTGTAAAAATCAATCGATTAAAACAAATCAAAGGTTGTAATTTGTATATTAAAATTAATAATCAATCAATTAAACCAAATAACAAAGATTGATGGAAAATAAGAGGCACCAAATAGAAAATATAATTAGTTTTTTTATTATAACATAGTTTGTCCAGCATTAGAAAAGCAAAGACGGCAATTATAACAGGTAGTGGTAGAGGCATAGGTAAGCAAACTGCAATTTTATTAGCAAAAAAAGAGGTAAATGTAGTCATATGCTCTACAAATGAAAGGCAGATAAACTCTGTAGTCCAAGAAATCGACAGACTAGTAGCGGAAAATAAGAGCGACCATCATCACAACAACAATGATAATAAAAAAGTTTTTGGTTTAAAATGTGATGTTACTATATCTTCTGACGTTAATAATCTTGTAAACTCAACTATAAACAAATTCGGTAGCATAGATATACTGGTAAACAATGCAGGTGTAGCATTTAACAAAAAAATAATTAATACATCAGAAGAAGAATGGAACAGAACAATAAACACCAATTTAAAAGGCCCTTTTCTTTTTACAAAAGTCGTCCTTCCTTATATGATAAAAAACAATTATGGAACTATTGTAAATGTTAACTCTAATGCTGGCAAAGCAGGATTTGAAAATCTATCAGCATATTGTGCAAACAAGTTTGGCCTCATGGGTTTAGCCAAAAGCATAGCATTAGAAGCTGATCCCTACAATATTAGAATCTTGACGATATGCCCGGGGCAAACAAATACAAAAATGTGGCAAGATTTTGATTCTAGATATTATGAAGCAAATAAAAACGAAATGCTCAAACCCCAACAAGTTGCGGAAAAAATTGTACAAATGATATTTGATGTTAAACATCATAGGAATGGAACGGTGGTTGATATGTACAATTACTTTTAATTGAAACAAATACTTTTATCCACAAGTATTGTTATGCATTTGCATTAGAAATTAAGTTATCATAACTATCTCATCTCATAATAAAATTTCTCTTCTAAAAATTGAAAAAATCAATTGATCTAGTGTATCAAATACAAATTAAGTTCTTATTTTTGTATTTGGTCAAATTATTTAAAATAATTAACAAAGATGGATAGTAAATATCGCTCTTTCTACATTGTCATCTTTTTAAAGAATTGCTGATTAATTATTTCATCTAACTAATAATAAAAACAATTTTTTGTAATTCTATTAAATAAGATAAATTCTTACCTATATCCATAAGTGTTCTCATTTAAGGTATAAGTAAACTATATAACCATGATATTGTATGTATTTGTTATTCATGTCCAATTTAGAATCTGTAACATTCGATTGTTATAACTTATTGGCTGGATATAAATTTAAAAGATATTTTGATCCAAAACCTGCTTTACAACAATATAGGTGGTTAATAGACACAAATGATTTCGATACAAATAATGAAATAGAGAAACAATTAACAGTTCAAGCAATATTAGAAACAAATGAAGATGAAATTGCAGTACATAAAGTCAAAAGCCTTGTGGCATCAAGGTCATTTAGAGATATTCACAAATCAATAGAAAGCAATAATACAAACCAAAAGAAAGAGGACAACAATCTTTTAGCTTTTGCTGGTCCTGAACAGATTGTATATGAAGGCTCTAAAGTTTTTCTGGAAGGCCAAAGTTTCCCACCAAATCAGAAACTAGTATGGAAACAAATTGATGGACCTAAAGTAGATTTAGAATATGAGAGCAAAGAAGATGAAATTGCAAAAATAAAAAACCCTTATTTTAAGGCGCCTTATATAACCATTGATTTTGATAATGATGAAAACAACGATGCTGAAAATAATAACAATAAACATAAAATAAAACCATATGCAAAACTAACATTTGAATTAACAGCCAAAGAAATTACAGGAGCATTATCGAGCAGTCCATCTACTGTAAATATTATCGTAAAGATTGTTCAAAGAGCCCTTGTATTTCAAGGTGGTGGTTCCTTGGGAGCATATGAGGCAGGAGTTTTTAAAGCTTTGTGTGAAAATCTTGTAGAAAAAGACAAGAAATCTAAATCCAGAGAAAATAGAGCTATTTTTGATGTTATTGCTGGAACTTCAATTGGAGCTGTTAATGCAGTTTTAATAACAGGTATTATTAAAAAGAAAATAGACGACAACAAGAAGAAGAAAAATGAAAATGGCAACAATAGCTCTTTTGCGAGTACTGACGATATGACCTCTACAACTACGGTTTCAAAACAAGAACATATATCAATATGGAATGATGCAGCAAACGATCTAGACAAGTTCTGGAATGAGATATCCTACCCCACCTGGTGGCTAGATAATGATTTTTTTAATATGTGGTGGGACAGTTGGAACAAAATTACTAAAGCAAATATCCAAACATACAAATCATTTTTAAAAGAAAACGAAAAGATATATGGTGGAAAAAATACCCATCATCCTCACCACCAAAATCTCTTTTCACAACTTTACTTTTATAATCCTGAAAATATTTCTCCAGTAGCCTCAGCCGAATCTGCAAGAAGATATTTTTCTTGGATTTACTTTCTGTTTACAGGCGTTACTAATGTAATGTCGCCTAATTTCCAGCAACCTGACACCAAATTTTTCACTGGAAACCCTCCTCTTGCAAGATTTGATAACACGCCATTGACAAAAATAATAAAAAAATATTGGGATTATGAAAAGTATCCAATAAAAACCCATTTTGAGAATGGAGAGCCCCGATTATTGCTTGTTTGTGTCGATGTGATGGATGTTGCATCTGCAGTAACTTTTGATAGTTACTCGTGTAAAACCAAATATTCAGATGGCATGCCTAGCAACAAAAAATATGATGATGATGATGAAGAGGACAATTTCAATTATATTATAGAATATCATGAAGGTATTTCAATTGAGCATGTTAATGCTAGTATGTCTCCGCATCTAAGATACCAATACCCAAAATTTAAAGCATATAGCCAAAGGGAAAAAAGACACATTGATCGCTATTTTTGGGATGGTGCATATCTCAGTAACACACCTTTAAGAGAACTTTTACAGGCCCATAGAGATTACTGGTACGAAGAGGGAAATGATGAAAAAAAGCATGTACCTCATCTAGAAGTGTATATTGTCAATCTTTACCCTACAGTAGATAAGGAAAATGATTTACCAGCAGATGCAGATACAATTCAAGATAGAGAGATGGACATCAGATTCCACGATAGAACACAATATGACGTTAAGGTTGCGCAGTTGATTAGCGATTATAATATTTTATATGGACAGGTAAAAAACCTTGCAATAAAACACTTGGAAAAATTAGGTCAAAATAAAAGCAAGGAATTTCTTGAAGACCTTAAAGAAATACTGAACAAAAAGACAACAAAGAGCCAAAAAAGAGCAGCAGGATTAACAAGGCATAAAAAGAAAAAGAATGGAGAACATAATGGAATGAATTTTGATTATGAGGATAACTATGAATACCAATCGATAAAATCCAATAGAAAATACAAAGATATTATTGAAGGCAGATTTGACATTGCTAAAGTAGTTTACATAGATAGAAAAGATGATGGGAATACAATTTTTGGAAAGGCTGCAGAGTTTTCTACCAAAACTATAACAAAACTAAAAGAAGATGGATGCAAAGAAGCATTAGATGAAATTAAAAGTATTTGAAATAATGTTATTTAGAATAGAAAGTAACAATAAATATTGCTTACAAATATTTTTTTAATTATAACAGTAATTGGAAAAGGTATTCAGATTATGGCCAAATAGAGGCGAGCAATCTTTGAAGAATTTCCTTTAATCACTAATTTGAATCCATGACTCAGAGTAACGCACTTAATTTACAACTAAAATCATTATATTAATAAACACTAACAAACAGAATATTTAAAACCGTCCTTGAATTTACAGCAATTTTAATAAAGGTAATCTTTAAAAATAAGACAAATTAGTTATTGTTTTCTTTCTGTTTTAACAATACATATTATTGAGGCATGTAATTTGAATATATCTCAGGAATAACAATAACAATAAATCAAATAAATGTTCACTCGGTTTACTATATTTTTTAATCTAAAGTAAATTGAATGGGGTTTACTAGATTATCTTATAGTTGTTGTTGTTGGACGACCCTTCAACTCTGCCGACCAACATATCTAATAAACCCCGTGTCAACTGCAACCACCTTATTAATATATTAATAGACGTATTTAGTACCATTACAACAATACTTTAGAATACCGCTAAAATCATATTACTTTTCTAAAATAGATTATCATTATCTAAAAATATACTAAAGAACTAATAACACAGATCTTTTAACACAATATTCATCTCTTTATAATGATATGATTTGTATAATATAAGAAAATTGACTGAAAATTTGACCACTTTAACCGCATTAATGAACATTCTGACCGATCAATTGACCGTCTTTATTAATAAGTTAATCAACAAATACCATAAGAAAAGTAGCAATCTAAAAAAACAGTCAATAAATTCTTGTTACAAAATTAACTCAGCAGGTAAAATCCATAAATGAGATCCATAAATAAGATAGTAAAGTAAACTAAATTCTAAAAGGTAAAGTTATAGATAATGTTTATTTTGAAAAGTACCACAATCCTTTATCCAAACTTTACTTCTAGTCATATAATTTCCCATTTAATTTAACCATAAATAATCACAGTATGCATATAGCCTGCTTAGACCATAAATGATATTTGGGAATAGTTCCCTATTATTTTTGAGCATCATTTCACAAAAAAGTTGACCATTCTGATCTGATTTTTCTATTAAAATGGTAATATATCAATAAATTGTAACACAGTAATGGGCTATGAAAAAGAAAGACATACCGGATGGCTTGAACTTTTTTATGATCTTGTTTTTGCGGCGGCAATAGCTCAATTAGGACAAAACCTAAGCCATGATGTATCGGTATTTGGATTTATCAAATATGTTACACTGTTTGTTCTTGTTTGTTGGGCATGGACAGGGTCTACTTTCTATGCATCAAGATTTAATGTTGATGATTTAGTTCATCGTGTTTTAATACTTTTGCAGATGGGTGGCGCAGTTGCTCTTGCAGTAAACATACATGATGCTTTTGATAAAACCTCTATTGGTTTTGCTCTTTCATATATTACAATCAGAATTTTTTTAATAATAGAGTATTTAAGAACAGGTCATAAATTTGTAAAAACTCGTCCTCTTACGAGTAAATATGTTATGGGTTTTTCTTTTACTTCTATATTATGGTTGTTATCTATATTTGTTCCTTCACCATTTCGCTATGTAATTTGGATATTGGCAATGCTTGTAGACATTATAATTACTGTAATAGTTACAAGAACGCATACTGATTTATTGCCAAATACATTTCATTTATCAGAGAGATTTGGTCTATTTGTTATAATAGTTCTCGGAGAAACGATATTTGGATTAGTTATGGGCCTTGCTGCAAAAGAATGGTCAACTATGACAGTATTAGATATGGGTACTGGAATAACTATAGCTTTTGGTCTCTGGTGGATCTACTTTGATACTATTGATGGTTCTGCAATTCGCGCACTTAAGGAACAAAGAAGAATAAGAATTTACTTAACATGGCTATATTTGCATTTTCCGTTGCTGATTGGTATTGCTACCTTTGGTGATGGAATAAGTCATTTAATAAAATCCGAACAAAATCTACCAATAACTTATTCAGATATGTGGCTAATGTGCATGTCGGTTGCATTGTGTCTATTTTGTATAGGATTTCTCCAACTTGTAATCTTTGAAGCAAATTCTTTGAGAAGGACAGGATTAAAATGGTTTTTTCACAGGTTTATCTCTGCTTTTGCAGTGGTTGGGATAGCAATAGTGAATATAAAGATGGCTCCAATAACATTATTGTTTGCACTATCTTTGATATGTATTATTCAAGTTGTTATTGATTTAAGATATCATCCTCATCATCGAATATTTAAATTATAATAAATCCAAAGTTAACCAGAATATGTAATTAATCTATGCTTTGTTGCATGATTCTTAAGAATCTATAATTCCATAACATATTTGTCTAAATAGATATCATCTTATTGTTCAGTGATGCTTTTAACATCATTTCTTCTGTATCATATTCTTT
>Ga0134125_10004930_pt1 | contig 15208 bp, 18 predicted proteins | sample KB31751_FD_96464 | JGI IMG/M metagenome (GOLD analysis project Ga0134125, IMG submission 96464) | Terrestrial soil microbial communities with excess Nitrogen fertilizer from Kellogg Biological Station, Michigan, USA - KB3-175-1 | ecosystem: Environmental > Terrestrial > Soil > Unclassified ... | reverse complement strand
CTATATTGCTATGATATTATGGAATAGAGGTAAGCACACAATACCCATTATCCACTAAAACTGTTACTATAGTAGATATCTGGTTCGGTGGAAACCGTTTGGAAATTCAAATGGGTCAGATGAGTTCTGATTTGGTTTACTTTTCGTCATATCACTCACTCATATGAATAACAATCCAATTTCTAAATGAACGATACAGACATCTTCTAGTCCACTCTATTTCTTATTAGGATATAAGCAGATAGAGCCTAAATACTATATGGGCGAAATTAAGATCATAGGATTCAAAGACGTATCATGATGACATGGTTTCTTGCACCATGGACAATTCATTCTATCCGAAGTATCACATCCACATATATGATGTTCGAAAGAGTGTTTTGAAGCCAATGTAGAATCTCTAATTTTGTTACAAAATGAACATATAGTATTAGTAGTTCCAAATGACACTGGACCACCACAAATTCCACATGTTTTCATTTCTTCAATTCTATATCGATATCATTCATAAACTCTTTGCTCATTAATCATCTTCCTCTGTTAGTTTATGCATTGCAATTGTTTTCCTAATATCATCTAACGAATCTACGTCGCTATAAGTAAAAGGAGTCGTTGCTGCTCCTTTCAGGTGATTAGATTAAGGTATTTAGCTTAACTGCTGCCGCGCCAAAAGCACCTGCTACACATTGTCCTGACTTCATCATATCCGTCAAATCTCCACTATTATTCGGACCTATTCCACATACAAATTTAGCTCCCAAAGTTCCGAACTTGAGTATATCACTAAAATCTAGGCTATTTGGAATCACGGTTATGTTACGACCGGCACCATCAAAAAATGAGCTATTATTCAAATCCTGCATATCTACACTAGCTATCTCTGCAAATCCACCTGTAGGATTATTACGTTTCATTTGATTGTAGACAGATGTTAAACGCTCAATTGTAGGGGCTGTTAAGGTTCGATTCCCTGGATGCGAAGAAGAATTCAAAGCAATAGAATCAAGCTGAATAAACAGTTTGGCATTCTGTGGCGAATCAAAGCCCATTTTTGCCAACTGAGTTACATTGTGGATGAACGCAGGTGATTCAACTCCGTATGGGATGTTGATACCGAAAAATGGGCCAGCATAATTTGCTTTCATTACTTCATATATGGGAATCTCTTCTCTTTGAGCATTGACAGGAAACACAGTTATAATTATGGTTGACATCCAAAAATAGCTAATGCTATAATTATATTCTTATTTTGCATTGGGTTGATCTTTAATATCAACTATAAAAGATTTATAAGATGTTTTACCAGTACCGGACTTTACCTTTTGTACATGTATTATATGTGAAGTATTAGCATTAAAAAATTTAAGACTGTTAAGATAACAAAAAAAAAATTAGAAAATAAATATAATTTAATTGTAAAGTTGACCTTAATAATCGTATTTAGTAACAAGTAAAAAAGTAGTTTTAGTTTGTTTTGTGTATATTAAATCCTTTGCGGAATTGAGCTGTGTAATAACCCATATTCACATATCATATTTTCCTCTATAAACCTGGTGGTAATGGGGTTTAAACCTATACTTGCATTTACGGTGTATATTTTTAATTTTTAATTATTAGAGTTAAATTGTTTAATATTCTGATTCTACATATCCTCAGAGTTTTTGAAGATATGTATACTCGGCATTTCTTTTCCTCAAACCCTAGTGCAAGAATGTATTGCTTTTGAATTAGATGTTACGAAATAGAAGTGATTAAAAAGTGAATCAGATAGAGTAACCATAACGATATCCGGTTTAGCCTACTTTGCCAACTCCCTGTAAATGGAAAAACCATGAATTTAAAACAGCTTTAGATACTTTATCTAGTCAGTTACAATTCATGGTCGCCAGATAATCAGCCAATATCCGGATAATTCCAATACGTTTTATAGGTTACATGAGATATATGATTAAATCATCTTTCATGTAAAAGATACACCTTTCTATTACATCATCTTTGTGTATAGGAGATTATTTATGCGAAACAAAAATATTGTAACTAAAAATGTAATCTATGGAATTGCGAGTTTGACTTTATTAATTTTAGCAATATCTTTAGGAACACAAACACCTTCTAGTGCACAGATTTCTCCTAAAATGAATGGGAACAACAGCAACACAACTATTTTTGAAAACAATGTACACCAAGGCCAGAATTATGTAAAACTTTTAGCACAAGATATGAAGAACCGACTTGAAAAAGCTGCAGTAATACTTGAACGCACAGGTCTGTTACCAGAAGTTAAAAATTTAACCTCTGTGAACATGCTTGGCCAAACAATAGAACAATCAAATGGAATCCCCCAAAATGCGGATATCCCTAAAAGAGAAGTAGCAAAAGATATTTTGGAAAAATATGGCGAATTTCAGGTGGTATTCTTTTTGAGGCCAAATGGTGACATATATATTGAGGAGCCATATTCTCTTCAGAAGAATCTCTCTAAAACTAATTTTGCTTTCAGAGATTACTACAAGGGAGTAATAACTAATAATGATACTTTCTTAGGTAATTTAATAGTATCTGCATCCTCTGGCCAGAAGCAGGCCGTGATGGCTGTGCCTATCTATTCAGGAGCAAATGGATCATTAACAGGAATATGGGCGGGTGGCTTGAATATGAGCAAATTTAACGAGAGTCTTCAATTATTGAATCTGACCCACAATGAACGCATAGTATATGTTGACAATCTTGGACAAAAGGTTGCCGATTCTAATGTAAACAAAAGCAAGACTCCAGAATCATTTGCTACTCTCCAAAGATTTAAGAACGCCATGAATGGACAGTCAAGTTCGATAGTAGATACAGTGAATAACACAAAGATGTTGGTAACTTATCAGCCAGTCAAAGTATTCAATAATACATGGGCTGTTCTTTTGATGCAGTCACTACAACAACAACAAAAATAATCACCATCATTTCATAGTCATCATATCTATTTTCTTTACACATAGAAAATAATTTTATTATCTTAAATTTTATTTATTATTCAACAATAGCAATTTCAATATTAAAATGTATGATAAAAAGATATAACAAACAGCCATGAATGATATTGCCTCCAACACATAAAATAACAGAGAAACAAGAGAATCAATTCTTAAAGAAATTGTAACATATACTATTATAACTTTCTTTAGAAGGAATGACTTTAAAAATTATTAATTAAATCATCCACTAAAACTGTTACTATATTAGATATCGGGTTCGGTGGGATTCGGACCCACGACTTTATAACCTCTTTGAGATCTGGTTAAGAGCCAGACGCTCTACCTGGCTGAGCTACGAACCCTCTATTTAAATAAAATCATTAAAACACTATTTAAATTAAACTAAATATTAAAAAAATAAGATTTTAATTAATATTATTATTAATGCTGTATTTGTGTTGCAGTTTCTTGATTTTTATTTATTATTTGAACTATTGCTTCAGATACAGAGCATCGTAATCTTTGCTTTTCATTTAATACCTTTCTATAGGCCTCTAATGTTATATAAACTGGAATTGACCCTGTTCCTTCCAAGAGTGCTTTAACTCGATATAATCCATTCTCCATTCCCCTTTCTGCAATCTTTTTTAATTTTATTTTGTCTATAAAACCACCAAGTGGACCCATAGGCATATCATAATCAACGGTTATCGAAGTTTTAGTTTTTTTCTCATTGATCTCATCGAAATCAACTGTGATTTGCCAAAACTTAAAAGGTCCTTCGATCATTTTTGCAACTATTTTTTTATGAGGAATATAATCAATTGTTTCACAATCCCATTCCAGCTTTTTACCATCAAAATCTCCACTTATTCTAAAAATGGTACCAACTCCAAATCCATTTTTTACCTCTAAAGGTATTATATTAAGACCCATATTTTCTGGAAATTGATCCGCCATATGTTCAGGTCTAGCAAAATAAGTAAAAACTTCAGATAATGGTGCATTAATTTCCATACTCTTGCTAATGGTAGTCATAAGTTAAATTAGTGATCTTTTAATATGAATTTATAGTTTTCTTGAGTATTATATCATCAATTAGCGACTATAAAAAATTATAAGATAGATTATTTCAACGGATTACTATTTACTATTTCATCAAGGCATTTTATAACGTCTTGTTTTGTAACTTCAATAGGATTATTATCAAGGTGTCCTCTATCTGGCATTATTACATCCGCGGCTTGATCTAATGGTTGTTTTAGTGATAAGGGTTCAAATTTTAATTTTTGACATATTTTTTTGAATCTTTCATAATACTGAGATTTATTAAATTTGTGTGCCACTGTTGTACATGATGAAAGAGAATATCCATGTGGAACCCCTTCGTTTGAAAAAACATATGATAATGCATGTCCCAAAGTTGTAGAAGAATTACCAAATCCTATTCCAGATAGCATTGCCCCATATGGCAATAGTTCATGTTTATCATTTATTATTGCATCTTCCAATATATCAAACGCTTCTTTGCAGAAAAGTTTTGTAAAAGGATTTGCCAATTTGCTATCATAACCTTCTGATGCTTGTGCGGCTGCATCGCAAGCAGAATTTCGTAATATATTAAAAGGCGTATTAGGCAAGAAATAAGGATCGATTATAGCTGCATCTGCAAGAAATGCTTCATCATGCAATAATTTTTTTTTATGTTCAAAACTAATTACAGCATATGTAGTCATTTCTGCACCTGTGCCAAAAGTTGTGGGAATTAAAATTTTTGGGATTCCAGTAATTTTGCTAAGATACTTACAAACATCCAAAGAGCTTCCTCCACCAAGACCTATATAGTGAGATATGTCTTTTCCTTCATATTCATTTTTTATTTTTTCAACCGTTTCGATAGCTGGATCTGGTGTCACCTTATCATAAATTTCATAATTTTTTATTCCCATATATTCAATCCATTTTTCATATATCTTGCTCTCGGTAGTTGTAATAATTAACGACTTGCGGGGATATTCAAATTCTTTAGCGGCATTTTCACCATAAACAATTTTTTTTGGTATTAATATATTCCACACATGCTTTCTTTCATATGAATAAATTTATATATTTATGTTTATAACATTTTTTATTTATTTTATCCATAATTTCAGTCTTTATATTTTATAACCAGCAATAAATATAACTCAATAAACATAAATAAATTAAAAACCAATACTATATGCAAGATAGTATATTTGTGATAATATTTTAGTCAATTATTTTTTTAAAAGTGAAAATTTTTAAATCTATAGACTGTTTGATGTTAATTAGGTTGATTGAAGAATTTACAATATTTATTTTGATAATTCAAATTATTTTATTATCCTTGTTTTTATTTATTTTATTTATAAGATATAAAAATTTACTTGATGGGAACAGTTTAACAAAGACCTTAAGTGATAAAATAGATAAAATAGATAAAATAGATAGTACAATTTACAATATAGCTACTTTAAAAAAAGAGACATTTTCTGAAAGATATACTTTACAAAGACATCTATCAGATTTGCATACATCTCTTGAAAAAATCAATGCTTCAATTCTAAATATCAATAACATCCTGGATTCAGAATCATCGTCAAATTTTAGATTCGCTTCTTCATCTCAGAACAATATCCAAAATAAATTAGAAAATAAAATCGATTTTGCTTCAGATGTAAAAAGCAATTTTACCAATAAAGAAAAAGGAATTCTTGAAGAAGATATCAATAATACCAACAATATCGACTATAAGTCAACTAATCCAAATAATTCTATCAATGAATTAAAAGCCTTGGAAAAAGAAATTTTTATTGCGTTAAAAAGATTAGAAAATACAGAATCTAATTCAGAGTCAAATGAAAAATGAAAAAAATAATTGTTAAATAATTAATTTAAAACAGTTAAAGAATCAATAAAAACAATATTAACGATAGTTTAAGTATAATATCATATTATTTTATTTGATTAAAATTTCACAAAAAGACAAAGTCAATTCAACAGACAAACAATATGATCAAATAGACAAGAATGAACAGCATCAAACAATTATTAATCTTTTTGACTCAGGAATCCCATTAGAAAGTATTGCCCTGCAGTTAGATTTGGAATTAGATGAAATTAATAAAGTTATTCAAAAAAAGAAAGAAGAAAACAATATCGAAAAAGAATCTCTGATGAAAAAGACCATTGTTTCTCAAACTGAGAATATTTTTCATTTAGATGCTATAGTAGATATTAAAAAAATAATATCCAATTCTCAATCTAACATGTGGAAAGCTCTCAGGACAGAACCCATATTTACTTTTCCATTTGATGAAACACAGGAACTCTTAAGTAATTATATTAACCCTAAAATAAAATTAATTATTTTATATATAGATATAGTAGGCTCCACAAACCTTTCTATGACTCTTCCAATAAAACGGTTTTCTAAAATTATACAAACATTTACTCAGCAAATAACTAAGATAATTAGGCTGTATGGTGGCTATGTTCTTAAATATATTGGTGATGCAATAATGGGTTTTTTTACAATCAATACCGATAATCTATACCTTTTATGCATTAATGCAATCAATTGTGCAAAAACAATGGTAAAAATGATAAAACAAGGTTTCAACCCTATTCTAAATCAATATGATTATCCTGAAATGGGTGTTAGAATAGGTATAGATTATGGTGAAAATGTAATTGTAAAATATTTATCGTTCTCTGAAAATAAAAATAATTTAAATGAAGAGAATAACCTCTATAAGAATTCATGGAAAAAGAAAAAAATAAAAAATGAATATGAAGGAAGAAAACCTATTTATGATATATTAGGATATACAATCAGCATTACTACAAAAATGTCTGCATATGCTAAAGTTGACCACATCATTATTGGACAACTAATCTATGATATTTTATCTAAAGAAGAACAAAGTTATTTTCGCAAGGTAGATACAAAACCTGAAAACTGGAATTATATTAGTGATGAGACAGGATCGGTATATAAAATTTATATTAATAGAACATAATTCTTATTTATTTCTTAAATTAAAAGATAATATGCCATTTTTATCATGTCAAATAATTTTATTAAAAATTAACTTATGTAGCAAATAATTAAATATAAACGAGTTATAAAATATCATAGATTTACAATTAATTTATACCATTTCTATTATTGCATTATATTATCTAATTATTTTCATCATCTACTTTAGGGTCAGAAATGGTAAATTAATCATCATTTTTTTCATACAGCCACCACATCATCATTCCCTGTTTTATGATTAAGCAGAAAACACTTTATTAAATATTGATTCTGCTTTTTTTCTTATAATATTATTTACTTCTACGATAACCAGTCCTTCGTTTGGTTGACCATAAAAAACAGTCCAATTATTTGGAGAATGAATAAAAAGTGGCAAAGCTAGTAAATCTTCTTCACCGTCTATGATAATCTGGATTCTATTGAAATCAGTTACAGTTATTTTTTTTATTAAATCCAAAACATCTCCATTTAACTCTCCAGGTCTATTGTTGAAATAGAATTTTTTGTCAACATCAAATTCCATATTTTTATTTTTTAAAATTCTTTTTTCTTTATTATCTATAACAGAGAGATTAGGAATATATCCAAACTTTAATAACTTTTCAGTAGTAGTATCTCCAACTGTTACTATTTTATTTGATTTTGAAATGAATGGAAATAATGTTTCTTTGTTTACCTTATCTTCTTTAATTAGTATACCAAATGGCTCTTTCAACAAGTTAACAAACTTTGAATTAATTAGCATATAGTATATTGGTATCCATTGTTGTTGATATAATCTGCAATTATCAACAAATGTAACTTTTGTATAGTTATTTCAAAATTAATGAGGAATCTCCTCTTTTTTTTCCTCTTGATCTTGTAACTCTAATGCCACAACACTTATTCTTCCAGCAGTGATTTTTGCTATCTTATGGAATACTTGAGAATATTCCGAATTAGGCTGAGAAATTATTATTGATCTTCCTTCGTCACTTCCTTGCATAATTTGTGATGTTAACGGGATCTCCCCAATAAACGGAATATTAAACTGATCACTTATTTTTTGTCCACCACCTTTTCCAAATATATTAATTTTTTCTTTACAGTTTGGACATAATAGATAGCTCATATTTTCAACAACACCTATTAGAGGAATATTTAATTTATTGAACATGCCAATAGATTTTACGGCAACATTCATAGCTACATCTTGTGGTGTAGTCACTATCAAAATACCTGTAATAGGAATAGTTTGGGCCATTGTTAGAGGAGCATCCCCAGTTCCAGGAGGTAAATCAATAATTAGATAATCAAGGTCTCCCCAATTGACATCGGTTATAAATTGCTTGATAATACCTGCTATAATTGGTCCTCTATAGATACCTGCTTGCTGAGACTGTTCATAAAAAAAGCCCATTGACATTACCTTAACATTTTCTACGATTGGAGGCTGTATCTTATTATCTAATACTTCCGGAGAATGCTTTAATCCAAGCATTAAGGGAACACTAGGACCATAAATATCTGCATCAAGTATTCCAACTTTTGCACCTGTTTTTGCTAAAGCCAAAGCCAAATTTACAGATACGGTAGTTTTGCCTACCCCACCTTTTCCACTTGCTACGGCTAAAACATTTTTTACATTTGGTAATAATTGATCCATTGATATTGAACGGCCTTCTACTACTCTTGCAGTTACTTTTAAATCTAAATTTTTTATCCCAAGGTTAGAAATAGAGTTTCTAACATCTTGTTCAATTTCACTGTTAAATGGACAAGCAGGAGTTGTTAATTCTAATGTAAAAGTAAGATTATCTTCATTAATCGAAATATCTTTAATCATTCCCATAGAAACAATATCTTTATGTATTTCTGGATCCTTTACACCTTTTAACGCGGTAAGGACTTGATCTACGGTAACCATGATAATATAAAATTCGACATATTATTCTATTTAAATCCTTCATCCTTAGCATTATTTTATTTTAACAATTAGCCATTAAAAAATTAAATAACTATAAAAACATCTTTTTATATATCTATTTTATCAAACTAATAATTAACAATTTATTAAACATCCATATTAAATTATTAATTTTCAATTATTTTATAAGTTTAAGAGCAATAATACTATAGAATTTACATTTATCTTCATTAGTTAAGTAGTAAGGATGAGAATCCATTACAAACAATATCGAATTAAATTCAATAAAATGTATCATCTACAATAAATAAAACATAAAGTTCATAAACGAAATGTTATGGATATGATATATCTTTATTATGTTTGCTATAGCACATATGACCGATGTAGTAAGAATACCACCGAGCAAATTGACAAATTCATTGAAATATACAGCCATTGGAATTTTGAAAGAAAAATATGAAAGTATGGTAAATGCAGAATTAGGATATGTAATTTTAATAATAGATGCAGAAGCAAATTCTACTGGTAAAGTGATTGCTGGCGACGGTGCAACATACCATAAAGTTAATTTCACGGCATTAACATTTTTCCCAAAACTTCATGAAGTTGTTGAAGGAGAAGTTGTTGAAATTACAGACTTTGGAGCATTCGTAAGGATAGGACCAACTGACGCTCTTTTACATTTGTCTCAAATTACTGATGATTATTTAAAAAGCGACGTAAAACAAGGAATCATTATATCTAATCAATCTGAAAAAACTTTGCGAATCAGTTCAAAAATCAGAGCAAGGATTACTGCAATCAGCTTAGGGAAAAGTGCATCTATGGGTAAAATTGGTATCACATGTAGGCAACCTTTTTTAGGTGCTCTTGATTGGATAGAGCGTGAAATAAAGCAAGCACAGGAAGCACCAAGCGATAAAAATACAACTACAAAATCAAACAAACCGGTCTCATCATCCAATATAATTTCTTCAAATACAAAAAAAGACAAGAAATAAAAATTACATCATTATAATAACAACATTGGCAAAAGAATTTGCATGTAAAAAATGCAAAGCATTAACTATAGGTAAAATGTGTCCGGTATGCAAATCAACCGAACTATCAAGAGATTGGTCTGGAATTTTATTAATTTTTGATCCAAAAAAATCAAGAATTGCATCAACTCTTGAAATTTCTGTTTCTCATAAATACGCATTAAAAGTGACATAAGGCAAAATTGAGCAAGTACTATAATTTATTTAATAGTGATAATGATAATGAGAATTCGTTAAAAAATAAAATAGAACAAAAAGATCTCTTAACCAATTTCTTAATTGAAGATATTGGAACAGGAGATATTACTAGCAACATATTAATAGATGAAACGATAGAATCAAATGCTCAAATTATTTGCAAAAATGACGGAAATATTATTATAAGTGGGTTAGAAGAAGCTAAATCTATTTTTGAAATTTGTAATTGCAATTGTACATTATTAAACAATGATGGAGACATCATAAAAAAAAACAAAACCATAGTCATGGAAATTCAAGGATCGGCCAAATCAATACTAAAAGCTGAAAGAACCGCTTTAAATTTGATCATGCATATGAGCGGAATATCAACTAAAACTTATCAATTTATAAAAGAAATAGGAGAATACTCCAAATTTGTAAGTATCTCTTCAACAAGAAAAACAACGCCCGGACTACGACAATTTGATAAAAAATCTGTAATACTAGGTGGCGGCATATCACATAGAAGGAGGCTTGATCAACTTATTCTTATAAAGGACAATCATATTTCAATAATTGGTTCGGTCAGCAAAGCTGTATCAATGGCCAAATCCAAATTTGGATCCAATAGAAAGATAGAATGCGAAGTAAATGATTATCAAGGTATTTTAGATGCAATAAAAGCAGGAGCAGATATAGTAATGCTTGATAATTTTACTCCACAATTAGTCAAAAAATCTATAGAAAAAATAAAAGAACAAAGATTAAGAGACAAGATAGTTATTGAAGTATCTGGTGGAATAACACTAGATAACATTAATCAATACGCATCTTCAAAACCCGATATAATTTCGATAGGTTCATTAACACATTCTTTCCAGGCAATCGATTTTAGTTTAGAAATTGTCTAAATTATTTAAAAGAATTTTTATATAAATAATAGAGATTTTTTATTTAATATTATATTAGTGGATATTTTATAAAAAGTAAAAAGGTTTTTAACTAAAAAATAGTCAATATAAATTATACATTTCATACTAGGTTATATTTAACATTCTTTCTATGGGTATTTTTGCTTTTTTTGCTATTTCCAGAGGAACCTTAACTTCGTATTTCTCATTTAATAGAGAATCATATACTTTTTCTATAGTTATCTTTTTCATATATTTGCATACAGCATCTTTTTTAATAGGAATAAACTCTTTTTCTGGGTTTTCCATTTTCATTCTATATAACATCCCTGTCTCAGTTGCAACTATGAATTGATTGTTTGTAGAGGTCTTTGCCTCTTTCATCATTCCTTCAGTTGATAATATTTTAGTGTCTTTACTAATGTCACCTTTTGATATATGATAAAGCGTAGATGAAGTACAACTACATTCAGGATGAACTAAAAATTCTGCATTTTTATAGTGACGTAACATGTTATTGATATCTTCTGATCTTATTCCCGCATGTACATGGCATTCTCCAGGCCATATTTTAATATTTTTTCTCTTAGTCATTTCTGCTACATATGATCCTAAGAACATATCTGGCAAAAATAAAATTGGTTTTTCTAAAGGAATTGACGCTACAACTTTAGTTGCATTAGAAGATGTACAGCAATAATCCGATAACGCTTTTATCTCTGCAGATGTATTTACATAACTTACAACTATTGCGTCTGGATTTAGTTTTTTCCATTTTAATAGTTCTTGGGGATTTATTGATGATGCAAGCGAACATCCTGCATCTAAATCAGGTATTAATACTTTTTTATCAGGACTAATAATTGATGCGGTTTCAGCCATAAAATGTACACCACAAAAAACAATTATTGATGCATCAGTTTGTGCAGCCATCTTTGACAATTTTAGAGAATCTCCAATAAAATCTGCAACGTCCTGGACTTGGGAAATTTGATAATTATGGGCTAAAATAACTGCATTTTTTTCCTTCTTTAATCTTAATATTTCTCGCGCAAGTTCAGTGTTTAGAGCAGACATTTAGTTATATTTTTATTATCTTATTCTTTAATTTAAATAGTAATAATTCAGTATACGATTGCCATTGATTTATCCTTATAGGTAATTGTTGCCTATAATATTTTAAATAAATAACTAATTTATTGAGTATATATTAAATATAGGCTTTAATATCAATAATTTGTGCCAACTCACGGATCATTAACTAAAGCCGGCAAAGTTAGAGGTCAAACACCAAAAATTCAAGCACGTCAAAGAATTAGCCCCGCCTCAAAAGTTAGAAATAAAGATAATTTTGTCAAAAGATTTGAAAAAAGAATTGCCCCTGGACAGAAAAAACCAGAAAGAAATTCTAGACGTTAATTTATTTTAATTTTTATTTTTATTTAAAAATATCAAATTAATCCAAATAAAAATATTAAAGGGTTAGAATAACTTTCAACTATGTACCATCATATTGCAGAAACATGGAAGACAATGTTAAAAACACGATCACAATATCTCAAAGATAAATCTTATTTTTGGAGAAGAGAGCCTACAATACATAGAATTGATTCACCAAGCAGATTAGATAGAGCTAGAGCTTTAGGTTATAAGGCAAAACAAGGCATCATTGTTGTTAGAATACGAGTAGGTAGAGGAGGAATGAGAAAACAACGACCCATTTCTGGCAGAAGACCTAAACATATAGGCGTTATCCACATTAAACAAAGCGAAAGTATGAAGTTGGTAGCTCAAAGACGTGTTAAAGAGAAATTCGTCAACCTCAAGGTTTTAGGATCCTATTTCCTATATCAAGATGGAATGTATTCTTGGTTTGAAGTAATTCTTATAGACCCAAATCATCCGTCCATAATAAAAGATAAAGAAATAAGAAGTAAATTGAATTTTAATTAGTTAATTAATTTAATTATCATTATTTTTGTATACCTCATTATTTAATTTTTATAAAGATATCATTAATTATTTCATTTATTTCATTTAACTCAGCATCTTTTTCTATTGTAATATAATATAAAATATCTTTTGTTATTTGAGGAATCAATAAAAAGGTAACGTTTTCATTTTTTTCAATAGTAAAGAGCGATTTTCCTGTAGATATCTCCAGAGATCGCCTTAAATATTGTCTAGTAGATTCAATATATCTTTCATCTCTTGCTTGTTCTGGAGTTAATATTGGTTTCATACCATTTTTTAATTTACCTGTAATTGTCCTACCAAATCTATTAATTATACCTACATATCTTATACTATCTGAAATTTTTAGAATTGATAGACATATATCCTGATATAATGCTACTTCCTTGGATCTATTATCTTTATTTTCATTCATTTAACAACAATTTACAATTATCAAAGAGTTATTTTATTTTTATTACTATCGTATGATCAATTTCTTATACAAGCATATAAATTGACATAGAATCAAGTCATTTTCTTTAACTTCAATTTTTTTATCCAAATATTTAAAAATCGCTATAATAAAGGATAACTAGACATAAACAAACCAATGTATTATAAAATATTTAGTTTTCTCAATTTATTTATATTTATCTTTATACTTATTAATTGAATAATGACACTGACATTCACAGTCAATCATTTTGATATCAAATGAACAATCCTCATTTGGGCCGCATGTTTCATTAATAGGCCATTTAGTAGGGCATTCTAAATGCTTATCTCTTTTACAAAAAAAAGTTATAAACATATACCTATTATAATATCATAGATCAATATTAAATAATTGTGGAGCATATATTGAACCTTCTCTTACCCTTTTAACTTTGGCAACAGAAAGATAATGAGGCCATAAAGTTATCATTATTGCGCCTTCTGGTACGTTTTCTGGCGATCCTATTATTATTAAATCTTTCAAATCAACCCCATGTTCCTGTAATTTGAGTTTACTTCTTTTAATTAATTCTTCAGGCATTCCGCTACTATAAAGATAGACTTTCTCAGTATATTCTATATTTTGAGACACCACTAATAATAAGTTTTCAAATAGAAAAACATGCCGCTATTATTAATACATTAATATAATCATAAAACAAATTAAAAAAGGATTTGTAAGTATAGTCTATTACAACTCATCCACTTTATATTTAGTGGTACAGCCCATACATTCATAAATTTCATTTCCTACTTGACCTGAAACATTAAATCTCACAATAGTTTTACATTTAGGACATCTTCCATCGGTAGATTTTGTTTTCTTTATTGGTCTGGTAGTTTTTCTTTTTCTACTTCCCATATTATGTTCAATGATTTATAGCTTTTAATAAATTAATTTGTATTTTAATTTAACAATATAAACATTACCTTTTCAATAGTTCATATTCTATATAACTATACAACAAAAATAAAAAAAATAAATTCTTTTAGAATTTATTTTATACTAGAGTGTCTTTTGCTTTTATCTTCTATTATTGATCTTCTTCGTGGATGGTTTGGACGCTTTGGTCTTGGTTTGCTGCATTACCACCAGCATTTAAGTTTACACATATTCCAGCATTAATACCTGAGAGAATTGGTGGTGAAATTGCTCCAGCAGTTGTTACTGGTGCTTTTTGGTTTTGATCACATGTTTCAGCAATGCTTTGGCTGGCTTGTGTATTTTTTCTTGCAAAAACAGAATTGTCAACAGATGCAAATGCGCCTGCAATCAATAAAGTTGCAAATGCTACTGCAAATAATGCTAAAAATGTTTGGTGTTTTTTTGTAACTGTAACCATTTTATTCAAAAACGTCATATCCATTTGAAATTACAATTTCTTAACACATTTATGCTAGACACTTCTACTTTTTGTTTTCCTATTAATTTTTTGGCTCTGTTAACTTAAGGTAAATCCTATAGCTTAAGATGTCTTATCTCTTTTTGCATGCACACTAAAAGAAATAGAAAACCTTCAAAGTACATTGGATATAGTTTGTACTTATACTTTCTAGGCTTGTCTTATAGGAACACATCAAAAGCACTATCTCAATTTATCAAAATAAGTCATGTTGCAATTTGGAAATGGATTCAAAGTTACAAACCCAAGAAAATTGCTAGAAAGAGAAAAAGAATATCTGAATTT
>Ga0134125_10004929_pt1 | contig 15208 bp, 10 predicted proteins | sample KB31751_FD_96464 | JGI IMG/M metagenome (GOLD analysis project Ga0134125, IMG submission 96464) | Terrestrial soil microbial communities with excess Nitrogen fertilizer from Kellogg Biological Station, Michigan, USA - KB3-175-1 | ecosystem: Environmental > Terrestrial > Soil > Unclassified ... | reverse complement strand
GGAACTTTGCCCGCGCATCGGCGCGCACGTACACGGTCTTGTTGATCCGAGTGTCAAGCCGATCTTTGAGCTGCTGTACCAGCACGGCATTGCTTACCATCTCATTTCCCAGAAAGATGGTTCCATCGCGCTGAACGGCGACCATGATCGCGTCTGCCTTGTTCGCGTCAGACATATCGACTGGGTTGGCCGTCCTGGCCAATTCCACTCTCCTTCCGGGCTGGAGCATGGGCGTAATCACCATGAAAATGATGAGCAGCACCAGCATCACGTCCACCATGGGAGTCACATTGATTTCGGAATTGATTTTGCCTGATCTCCCTATGTGCGTGCTCATGACTCCTCCTCTGACGCCTATCTCCGGCTGCCGATGTTGCGCTTGAGAAAGTAGTCCACCAGTTCGCTCGACGAGTTCACCATTTCCACGTCGAACACTTTTATCTTCGCCGTGAAATAGTTGAACATCATGACGGCGGGAATGGCCACAAATAGGCCGAGGGCCGTGGTCACGAGCGCTTCAGAGATTCCGCCGGAAACCGCTGTGATCCCGGTGGCGCCATGCTCCTGGATCTTGGCGAAAGCGTCGATAATGCCAATCACGGTGCCGAGCAGGCCAACAAACGGAGCTGTGGAACCGATCGTCGCCAGGCCGCCCAGGCCGCGTTCGAGTTCGGCATGCACAATGGCTTCTGTGCGCTCCAGTGCACGCCGGCTGGCCTCAATCTTTTCTTCCGCTGTGGCCGCCGACGCTTCATGCAACTGATACTCTTGCAAGCCGGAGCTCACGACCTTGGCCAGATGGCTTTTGCTGGCGCGTTCGGCCACTCGGATGGCTTCATCCAGCTTGCCTTCGCGCAGCGCTCCGCCCACTACAGGCGCGAACTGGCGCGAGTGCTTGCGCGCAGCTTTAAATGTGAGCCAGCGGTCGATCATCACGCCGATGGACCAGGCGGACATCACAAACAGGACGATGGCTACAGCACGAGCCGGCCATCCCATGTCTCCCCACATGGTCCAGAGGTTGAAGTGAGGCGCGTTCTCCTGGAGGAGCCCGAAGGCTGCGAGTTGAATTTTTGACGCTGGCAAACTGGCGAGAGCTGCGGCAAGCATGGCTGCGCTTTCCTCCTTGCACACCACAGGCCGTGCAGAGAGCGGTTGGGTTCTCCACTGTGCGCGCCTGTGGCGCATGAGAGCTTTGACACCGCGCTCCCTTGCTTTGCTCCCGTAAGTCTTGTGGAGGGTATCCTAATCGTCCGCGCTGACCTGTGGCTCGCCGACGTTCAGTTCCTGGTCTTTGTATTGCAACTGGTAGAGCTTCCAGTAGATGCCGCGCTGAGCCAGCAACTCCTGGTGGCTGCCGATCTCGCGCACATGCCCCTTGTGCATGACAATGATCTTATCGGCGCGCTGGATGGTCGAAAGTCGATGGGCAATGATGACGGAAGTGCGCCCCTCTACCATGCGGGTCAGGGCATCACGAACGCGCAGTTCGGTCTCGGTATCCACGCTGGAGGTGGCTTCGTCCAGCACCAGGATCTTCGGATTGTGGGCCAGCGCCCGGGCAAACGAAATAAGCTGCTTCTGCCCGGTGCTGAGCGTGCTGCCGCGCTCCAGTACCGGCTCTTTAAACCCGTGCGGCAGTGTGCGGATGAAGTCGGCAACGTTCACGTTTTCGGCGGCCGTCTCCACTTGCTCGTCAGTGATCCATTTCGAGCCCAGGCGGATGTTGTTTTCAATGGTGCCGCTGAACAGGAATGGGTCCTGAAGGACAACGCCGAATCGCCGTCTCAGATCCGCGAGGTCCATGTTCCTGATATCGATGCCATCAATGCGGATGGCGCCTTTCTGAATATCGTAGAAGCGCATGAGCAAGGAGATAATCGTCGTTTTGCCCGCCCCCGTATGGCCGACAATGGCCACGCTCTCGCCTGGCTCGATAGCAAAAGAAACATCGCGGAGAACCCAGTCAAAGCCGGAGCCGTCTGCGTGGGGATGGCCGTTCTGCTCAGCCGCATTCACGCTCAGGGATTCGCCGGCGTCATCTGCATTCTGATCTTCCAGCCTGCGATACGCAAACCACACATGATCGAACTCAATACGACCCCTGCCTTCCGCGTTCTTTGGGGCATCCGGTGAGAAGATCTCCACCGGCGTGTCCAGCAGCTTGAAGACGCGCTCCGCTGAGGCCATGGCGGATTGCAGAATGTTGTATTTTTCGCTCAGGTCCTGAATGGGCCGGAAGAAGCGCTGCGCGTATTGAATAAAAGCAGTGATTGTTCCCAGCGTGACCGTCCCGACGAACACTTTCAATCCCCCGAACCACAGCGCGGAAGCAATGGCGATGGTGGAAAGCAACTCAACCACGGGATAGTAGATGGCGTATGCCCAGATGGCATCTTTGAAAGCCTCCATGTGCTGGGCATTGATGCGGTCAAACTTCTTATAAGCGCGCCGCTCGCGATTAAAGAGCTGCAGCACTACCATGCCGGTAACGTGCTCCTGCAGGTAGGCGTTGATCCGGGCAATGGCCACGCGGATGCGCCGGTAGGATTCCCGAACCGACCTGCGGAAAATCATGGTCACCCAGAAAATCAGCGGCAGCACGGCGAATGTGATCAGCGCCAGCCACCATTTCATCCTCAACATCACGAACATGATCCCGCCGAGCACGAACACGTCTTCGAAAATCGAAACCACGCCCGCGGTGAACATTTCGTTCAGCGCATCCACATCGCTGGTCACACGCGTCACCAGGCGGCCGACGGGATTTTTGTCGAAGAAGGCGACGTGCATCTGCTGGAGATGACGGAAGATATGGCTGCGCAGGTCGAACATGACCATCTGCCCCGTCCACTGCATCAGGTAGGTCTGCACGAACTCCAGAACAAAATTGAAGAGCAGCGAAGCGAGATAGATTCCGGCAATTTGGCCAATCCCGATCCACGGGTTCGGGCTCAGCCAGCGATCGAGAAACCAATGGTGCTTGTTGCCGGCGAATGACAGGTACTTGTCAATCACGGTGGCGGTCAGGAAGGGGCCAATCACATCCGGCCCGAGCACCACCTTGAGCAGAATCGACGTAAGGGCAACCGCGGTTTGCCACCAGTACGGGCGCAAATAGGTAAGCAGCCGCTTCATCAGACGGCTGTCATATGCTTTCCCTAGTACCTCTTCTTCCTGCGCCATGGGTAAGCTTCTATTTTAGCGTGAGCCGCAAAGTACCTCGCAGATCCCGGTTGATCGGCTCGCACCTGGATGAAAGGCCGGTTTATCCGAGGCCAAACCGTATCTCTTAATAAAGTAGTTTAAGAACAAACCGAGTCTCGCCAGGATCAGAGCAAGCGCTCCAACTCCTTAGACGGGTCGTATGTCCGAATTCTTAGAATTTCTAATGTTTCGGGCTGCGATACAAATCGTCAGGTAATTCTTATTAAACTAAGATGTAATCTCCTCGTGGTGCCGCAACTATCTTAAATTCATCAGTTAACAGCGCACGTGCCTGATCGACATACCTACTTTACAAAAGTTGACTATAGATTTTCTTGCCTGCCGGAAAGCTGCCTTGTACTCTCAGCCCGGCTTATATCCGTAAGATGTGAGCTGCTGATCTTCGGCAGCAAGGCAATCTTCTTACGCGACTTCCGGCTTCCCCGCAAAAAGTAGCCAGCTGCGGAACGGGAATGCCTCCGCAATTTGATGGAGGTGCCCGTGCACCAGATGTGTATTCCATTCCAAGGAGCGCAGCAGATGAGTTATATCTATCTTCCCAAAGACGCGTCCAAAGCGCGTGTTCGGGATGCGGAAAACGCACGTAAAAACAGACTCGAAATCGTAAAAGCCTATTCTCAAGGCAAGGTCAGCCGTCGTGAACTGATCAAGTGGGGCCTGATTACATCCGCAGGCGCCATCGCCCCCATCGGTGGCCTGAGCCCATTTGTGCCCAGCGTTAACGCGCAAAGCACCGCGGTGGCGTCGCCGCCGGGATTTGATATTCCAACCGGTGCTCCGCTCAGCCCACTGTTCGGCGTGCAGCCTTTCAGCACGCCTATGCCACGCTTTGATGTGATTAAGCGCGGCACCAATCCGCTGGGTGGCGATCTCACGCCCGTTCCACTGGCACAGGTTGATGAAAACAACCGTATACCCGTCGACCCGCTCTTGGGCGGAGGCACGGGACCTGCAGAAGGCCGGCCTCCGGGGCCAATCTGGGCACATCAGCAATTTACCAAGTTCCCGCCGAGAATTTCGGTGGAGATGTCCCAGGCCGAAGCGACGACCAACACGGTTTACAACCCGGCCGTGGCTTCCTCTCTGAACTCGGGCATTGATCCCACGCAGCCGATTCCGCTGAAGTTCCATCCGGGCTTCCCCACGCAGAACCCGGACTCGGTTTGGACCTTCAATGGAACCATTCCCCCGAAACTGGTCCAGGGCCGCTACATGGAACCCATCCTGTTCCGCCATCACAACCAGCTTCCCGTTGATGTCACGCAGAACGCCGGCTTCGGACGGCACACCATTTCAACCCACGAGCACAACGGCCACCACGGCGCGGAGAATGACGGCTTCACCGGCGCGTTCTTCTTCCCCGGGCAGTTCTACGATTATCACTGGCCGATCGTGCTGGCCGGGATTCTTGAAATCAATCAGGATGCCACCGATCCTCACGCGGCCACTCCGAACGACGCAGGTGGAAGCGACAAGGTCCCGGGCGATTGGCATGAAACCATGTCCACGCACTGGTTCCACGATCACATGTTCACGTTCACTTCTCAGAACGTGTACAAGGGCAACGCTGCCATGTTCAACATTTACAGCGCGCTCGATCGTGGCGATGAGACCGTGAACGATGGCGTCAATCTGCGGCTGCCCAGTGGTTCGTCCAACGGCAAAGGTTGGGGCAACCTGGATTATGACGTCAATATCATGCTGGCCGACAAGGCCTTCCATCCAGACGGCCAGTTGTACTTCGACATCTTCAACTTCGACGGGTTCCTGGGCGATGTGATGACCGTGAACCTGACCTACAACCCGTACTTCGAAGTGGAGCGCCGCAAGTACCGCTTCCGCATCCTGAACGCCGCGGTGTCACGCTTCTTCAAGGTGGCCGTTTGCGACGATCTGAACAATCCGGTCCAGTTCCTGCAAATTGCCAATGACGGAAACCTTCTGCCTACAGCCATTCCGCTCACTCAGCTTGATGAGCAGGGCATCGCCGAGCGCTATGACATCGTCATTGACTTCTCGCCGTATGCGGTCGGCCGCAAACTCTATTTTGTGAACCTCTGCCAGCACCAGAACGGCAGAAAACCCAACAAGGACCTCACACTCTCGAATGCACTTCAGCCCAATCAATCGGATCCGTGCGTCGGCAAGTTTTTGGAGTTCCGCGTTGTACGTGACCCGGCCCAGCCTGATCAGAGCGTGTGCTTCCCTAACATGCCCATGATCCCGAATCCGGACCTGACGAATATTCCAGTGGCCCGTGAGCGTACCTTCACCTTCGGCAGCGGCGCTAACCAGCCCCTTCCGGCGAGCGAAGAAACTTACACCACCGGTTCCAACGATCAACCCGGGCCGTGGGGCGTTGCCACTGACAAGGGGGCAATGCTCAACGCAAGCTGGGGACGCATCTCGGCGGCGCCGAGCTACGGCACGCGTGAAATCTGGACGCTGCAGAACGGCGGCGGCGGCTGGGATCACCCGATCCACATCCACTTTGAAGAAGGCAGGATTCTCGCCCGCAACGGCAGCGCAAGCAATGTTCCGCCGTGGGAACAAGGCCGCAAGGACGTTTATCGTCTGCGTCCGGGTGGAAGCGTGACCTTGACCATGCAGTTCCGTGACTGGGGCGGCATGTTCATGGAGCACTGCCACAATACAGTGCACGAAGACAACGCCATGCTGGTTCGCTGGGAAATCGATAACGGAGGCGCGCCGTTCCTGCGTCCGCTTCCCACGCCGGTCCCGACCCCGCAGGGTGTCACCTTTGTTCCGCCGGATGACATCGCTCCAACTGCTTTCTAAGTAAGGGGCGCAATTGGCTGCGCTACCCTTTCAGGGCCAGTGCGCTGCTCGACAACGAGCCAGCTCGCTGGCCCTTCTTTCTTGTGATTGTGACAGAATGATCAACCAAGACGGGCCGCGTCTCTACGCAAAATTCCCCACACACAGGAACTTCCCCAGTTTGCTACATTCGTAAGAGCTATGACGGTTTTTAGTCGAGCTTACGCAGTACCAGTGCGGAGTTCTTTGATCCAAAAGCAATGCAGTTGCACACGGCGTGCTCAATGGCACATTTACGTCCGGCTTCGGCAACGTAATCCAGATCGCAATCGGGGTCGGGCTTTTCCAGGTTGATGGTGGGCGGGAGCTGGTTGTGATGCATGGCGATGAGAGTGGCGGCAACACCTGCCGCGCCGCAGGCGCCTTGCGGATGGCCAATCTGCGACTTCAGCGCCGACATGGGAACCTTATAGGCATGATCGCCAAGAGCCAGCTTGAGGGCCCGCGTCTCGATTCGATCATTGAGCTGCGTCGACGTGCCATGCAGATTGACATAATGGACATTGGTGGGAGCAAGCCCCGCTTCCTTCATGGCAAGCCCAATGGCCCGAGCCGGCTCTTCCCCGTTCTCCACCAGGCGCACACGGTGGAACGCTTCACAGGTAGAACCATAGCCGGCAATCTCGGCGTAGATTCGAGCGCCGCGGGCGCGAGCGCGCTCATATTCCTCAAGGAAGAACATCCACGCGCCCTCGGCGATGACAAAGCCATCACGATCACTGTTGAACGGGCGGGAGGCTCGCTCCGGCTGTTCATTCCAGCTTTCCGTCATGATCTTCATCAAGGTGAAGGCCTTGAGTATTCCCCAGGCAAGCGGCGAATCTACGCCGCCCACCAGCATGGCGGATTGCGTGCCAAGCTGAATCTGCCGCATGGCGTGCGAGATCGCGTCGGTCGATGAGGTACAGCCTGTAGTGACTACATGGCTGAGCCCGCGGAAGCCGAAGCGCATGCTTACTTCGCTGGACATGGTGCCCATGGTGCCGCTGGGAATGGTGTAAATACTCACCTGTTTGATCTTGCCTTGATAATAGAGATGGTATTGCTGGTCAGTGAAGTCATTGGCGCCGCCGCCTGTCCCCAGTACCACGCCGATTTCACGTTGCTGGTCCAGGGAGAACTTTGTGGGATCAATATCGGCATCTTTCAATGCCTCCGTTGACGCGGCAATGGCCAGAGGCACGGCGCGAGACACGTGCTTCCGCTCCCGGGCATCCACCCAGTCGAGTTCGCTGAAATCCTGGATCTCACCCGCAATTTGCACGGGCAGGTCAGAGGTATCAAAGCGGGTAATCTTTTTGACTCCGCTTTTTCCCGCCAGAACGGCCTGGCAGAAAGCTCTATTTCCAATCCCATTAGGGCTGACTACGCCCATCCCTGTGATGACGGCGCGCTTGAACATAGATATGATTCTATAATTGAATATCGATCCGTAGCGCCTCTTGTCATCGTGGCGGAACAGTTAATGCTAAATCTTGTTTTGCGGCTAGTTTAATTTCCGCTGATGTTTTCATAGGACGGTTCACCTGTTAGAATTTCACACCTGATAAAGGAGATGAATCCCCCTTGGACACTCAATCAATTATTCAAGAACTTGAAGCCGAACGAGACCGTTTAGAACGTGCGATCGCAGCGTTGCGAAGTACGCCCGTTGCCCGTGGCTGGGGCCGGGGCAGGAGAAGCGCAAACGGACGGAGAGGGCCACGGCATCTCTCCGCGTCAGCGCGCAGGAAGATCGCAGAGGCCGCAAAGAAGAGATGGGCCAAAGCCAAGGCCGCGGGGAAAAACAGCCTATAGCTGTTCTCGTAAGCACCTTTCCGCGATTCTGGCTTTGCTGCTCCAGGTTCATACAGAGACCTTGCAGCTCTTCGCCCCTTGCAGGGTCTCTGCTCAACAGCCTCTTTCCCTATAATGAATGCAGAGCCTGTGCAACGAGCAGCCTCTCTTCATGTCCCTGGGCATCTACATTTCGGTTCCCTTCTGCCGCTCCAAGTGTACTTACTGTAATTTTGCCTCCGGCGTCTTCTCCTCGGCGCAAATGGGACAGTACGTGGAGCGAGTCATCGCGGATCTGGCCGCAATGCGCTCGCTCGCGGCTGAACATGATGCGATGATTCCCGAGCCAGTAGATTCCATTTACGTGGGCGGCGGAACGCCCAGCCTGCTCCCGCCGGATCAATTCAAGAAGTTGTTTTTTCATCTGCGTCAGGAGTTCAAATCTCTTCCGCACGCGGAAATGACGGTGGAATGCGCGCCCGGCACGCTGAGCGATGCCATGATTCAGGCGCTGGTCACGCGGGGCGTAAACCGTGTGAGCCTTGGCGTGCAGTCGTTTGTGGATAAAGAAGCCGCCTCTGTGGCGCGGCTGCACACGCGAGAGAAGACGCTGAGCGATATTGAGCGGTTGCGCAAGGCAGGAATCACCAACATCAATGTGGATCTGATTGCCGGCCTGCCCCACCAGACACGCGAGAGCTGGAGCTATTCGCTCGACGAAGCCATCGCCAGCGGCGCGCCGCACGTGAGCGTGTACATGCTGGAAGTGGATGAGAACTCGCGGCTGGGACGCGAGCTGATTGCCGGAGGAACGCGCTACCACGCGCATGACGTTCCCAACGAAGATCTCACTGCCGAATTCTATGAAACAGCCTGCGAGCGACTGGAGGCGGCGGACCGGCGGCAGTACGAGATTTCCAACTTCGCCTGTCAGGGATTTGAGTCCGCGCACAATCTGAAGTACTGGACGCGCCGGCCGTATCTTGGGTTCGGAGTGGATGCGCATTCAATGCTGCCGGTAGCTGAGATGGCGCGCGCCAAAGGTATTGAGAGCCTCCGCCTGGCGAGCACCGACAACTATGACCAGTTCCTTGCGTCTCCCCAGACTGCGTTTTCCACGGTTACCCAAACGCAGGCTCTGGAGGAGAGCTTGTTTTTAGGATTGCGGCTGAATCGGGGCGTAAATTTAGAGCAGTTACGATCGCAATTCGGCGAGCAATTTGAGCCATATGAAAGCATTCTTGAAGAACTGGTCTCTTCAGAATTGCTCAAATTCTGCGGAAATAATCTTCAGTTGACGCCGCGCGGGCGTTTGCTGTCGAATGAAGTCTTTGAAAGATTCCTTGTCCAGGAAACATCCACGCTGATTGGGTAAGTGAGTAAGTTGATAATCTGGTAATTGAAAATCTGCTCGGCTCAAATTACTCAATTACCAACTTACCCAATTACCAAGTCCCAATGAATCCTAAACTCGCCCACGCCGAAGACTTGCAATCCTCTGAACAACAAATTAAACGCGCTCTCGATTTTCGCAGCGATACCGTTACTCGCCCGACAGCGGAGATGCGCCGCGCCATGGCGGAAGCGGAGGTCGGCGATGACGTTTATGGCGAGGACCCGACCGTCAATCGGCTGGAACAACGCGCCGCCCAGATTTTTGGCCGCGAGGCGGCCATCTTCGTTCCCAGCGGCACGATGGGGAATCAGATCGCCATCAAGATCCACACCCATCACGGGCAGGAGATCATCTGCGAAGAGCGCGGGCACATCTTCAACTACGAGATGGCCACGCTGGCGGCGTTCTCCGGCTGCGTGGTGCGCCCCATCTACGGTGAAGATGGAATGCTCACGTGGAGCGAGATCAGGAAGCGCATTGCTCCGGGAATCTACTATAAGGCGCAGACCGGGTTGATCTCGCTGGAGAATACCCACAACATGGCGGGCGGCACGGTGTACCCGCAGGACGTGGCGGACGAGATTTGCGACCGAGCGCACGAGATTGGGCTGCCCGTGCACCTTGACGGCGCCCGGGTTTTCAATGCTGCGACGGCGCTGGGCAGGCCGGTGGCGGAAATCACAAAGAAGTTTGATTCCGTGATGTTTTGCTTGTCGAAGGGATTGGGAGCGCCGGTGGGATCCATGCTGGTGGGCAGCAAAGCTTTCATCGAAAAAGCCAGGCGGTACCGCAAGGCTCTCGGCGGCGGCATGCGCCAGGCAGGAGTGTTGGCTGCAGCAGGATTGATCGCGCTGGAAAAAATGCCGGCCCGACTCAAAGAAGATCATGATAACGCGCAGGTGCTGGCGCGAGGCTTGGCGCAGATTCCTGGAATCAGCATTGATCCGAAAAAAGCTGTCACCAACATACTGGTATTCAACGTCAGCGGCACGGGAATGAATACTGCTGAGCTCAGCCGTAGACTGGCCGAGCGCCACGTACTTGCCGCAGGCATTGACCCTGAAAACATGCGCTTTGTCACGCACATGGACGTGAGCAAGGAAGATTGCCAGACAGCGCTGGAAGCAATACGGCAGATCTGCCGAAGGTGACCGTCACTATCCCAAAGAAACCTTTGCTGTCTGCCTAAAATGCGGTAGCTTACCCGCATGGCCACTCCACAAGAGGAACTGGAAGCGCTGCGGGCGCAAGTCGCGGCGCTATCCGCGCGCATTTACGAACTGGAGATAAGGGCTGGCCTGAAGGCGCGAGTCTATCAGGGGCTCACGCCCGGTGAAGCGCCGCCGCAAAATTTAGCCGGAACGCCATTGCCGCCTTCTTCGCAGCAAACACCAGCTGCTGCTCCGCCGTTTCCGGTGCCTTTTTCCAGCGTTGCGCCCCCACGCAGTCGCAACAGAGAAGATCTGGAAGGAACCATCGGCCGGCTTTGGTTCAACCGCGTGGGCATTTTTGCTCTCTTGTTCGGCGTGGCCTTCTTCCTGAAGTACGCGTTTGACAATAACTGGATTGGACCGGCTGGACGCATCACGCTGGGCCTTCTTGCCGGCCTCGCCGTGGTCATATGGAGTGAGCGCTTCCGCAAGACCGGAAACACGCTGTTTTCCTACTCGCTGAAAGCGGTCGGGATTGGCACGGTTTATCTTTCGCTCTGGGGCGCCTACCAGATTTACCATCTGGTGCCTTCCGCCGCCGCCTTCGCTGCCATGATCGTGGTGACCGCCTCGACGGTAACGCTCGCGCTCACGCAGGACGCGGAGATTCTCGCTCTGTATGCCATCATCGGCGGCTTCAGCACGCCCGTGCTGCTCTCTACGGGAGAGAACCACGAAATTGTGCTGTTCAGCTATGTCCTCCTGCTGGACTTGGCCATGCTTTTCATCTGCACAGCCAAGCCATGGCGGCGGTTGCTGTGGGGCAGTTTTCTAGGGACGTGGACGCTTTTTACGGGCTGGTACACGACGTACTACAACTTGCAGGAGCGGCCGGTCACAGTGCTGTTCGCCGCGCTGTTCTTTGCCGTCTTCGCGGTCACTCCGCTGTTAACGCCCCTGACGCGCTCTCGCTGGCACAAGGGCTTTTCTGTCACCCTGACCGCGCTCCCGCTAGTGAATGCCGCAACGTTCTTCTTGACGCTATATCTGATGTACTGGCACGAAACCGTCACGCTCACATGGTATGCGCTGGGACTGGCGGCCGCATACCTGGTGCTGAGCAGCCAGTTTAAGAGACGCGTGGGCAGCGAACCGGAGACGGTAAAACTTGTCAACTTGCTACATGTGGCAATAGCCATCGCGTTCATCACCATCGCGATTCCGCTCAAGCTGAACGAGCACTGGATCACCATCGGGTGGCTGGTGGAATCGGCTGTGTTGCTCGGAATTTCTGTCCCGGCCAGGGCCGACTTCCTACGCTACTTCGCTGCCGCCACGCTGGCAATGGGGGTCTTCCGACTCCTGGTGATCGACAACTTCCACGTGACCACGCTGGTGTTCAATGCGCGCTTCGCCACTTACGTTGTTGCCGTTGCCATCCTGGCGGGAATCGTAGGGGCAGGCGAGCGCTTTGCGAGCGAAGCGGAAAAACCGGCTTTGAGGATCGCAGGAGTTGCATTAAACCTGCTGGCCCTGATGGCGCTCACCCTGGAGGCGCATGACTTCTTTGCTCGCGAAATGGCAGAGTTCTACCGCAGCAATCGCGGCTTTGGAGGGTACGGCCCGTTCCAGCAGATTGAATTTGCGCGCAACCTTACCTATTCCGCCATCTGGCTGATCTACGGGGCGGCGCTGATGGCATTCGGCTTCTGGAAACGAACAAGCTTCGTGCGCTGGCAGGCGCTGGTCCTGATCTCCTTTACCATAGCCAAAGTATTCCTGTTCGACAGTTCATCACTTGGCAAGGGCTATCGCATTGTGAGCTTTATGGCTTTGGGCGTGGTGCTGATGGCTATCTCCTACGTGTATTCGCGCGACTGGCTGAAGCTTTCGCGGAGGTCGGCGAATGCGGGGTGAGCATGAAATCCACCGGGATGAGCAGACAAGAAAAATCAGTGTGGGGCAAAGCTTCCTAAAATGACGCGAATCGCACACGTGCTGAGCACGGTCCTGATGGTTGCGGCCTCGGTCAGCTATTTCAAATACCAGCGTCCGGTGCAATCCTCAAACGCGGGGCAGCAGTACATCACAGTGGACGATGGAATCTGGCAACACGCGCGGCCCGATCTGGGCGACCTGCGCCTCTACAGTGGCCAGACAGAAGTTCCTTACGCACTAGTAACAGAGCGTGGCGGAACCGAGCACGAGCGCAGGTCTGTGCCGGTGTTTCAGCAATCCACAGTGCAAGGAAAGACGCAGTTCTTGGTTGATATGAGCGGGCTAACGGATTATGACCATGTGCAGCTCAAATTGAACACAAGGAACTTTGTTGCCCACGCGCAGGTGGAAGGCGCCGATAACGTGCACGCTCCGCATTGGGCCGGCCTGGGCGACAGCATCCTGTATGACCTCTCCAGGGAACACCTCGGCAGCAACACGATGCTGCGCCTGCCTCGCACCAGCTATAGGTATCTACGGGTGACAATTGACGGACCAGTCAAGCCCGATGACGTGTTGGGTGCAAGTTCAGAACAGCGCGCAGAGCATAAGCCGGTATGGCGTGAAGTGGGGAACGAATCACAAATCGGGTCCACTGACGCCGGCCAGATCCGCTGGGAGAATGGCCGCTATGAGCCGCAGAGCGGCAAAGATACCATCCTCCTCTTCCATGTTCCGGACAATGTTCCGGTGGAGAGGGTCGTCTTCGATGTGGATGCGGCGCAGCCAAACTTCCGCCGTGAAATACGCATTCAGAACGACAAAGGGGACTGGCTGGGCTCCGGTGAGATTGATCGCGTTCACATCGTGCGCGGTGGAGAGAAGATCGACTCCGATGACCACGCGGTGAATGTATCGATTCCGAGCGGGAAAACGTTGGCAGTAATCGTGGCCAATGGCGACGATCCGCCGCTCAAGATCAGGAACGCGCATCTGGAGCAGCAGGAGCGCCGGATATACTTCGATGCTGCTGGCGCGGCGAGCCTGATGCTCTACTACGGGGATGAGAAGCTGAACCGGCCGGTTTACGATTACGCCAAGTTCTTTCAGCAGCAGCCGGAAGCAGTGCAGGCGCAGCTCGGAGTTGAACAGCAGAATGCAGCGTACGCTGGCCGGCCAGATGATCGCCCGTGGTCAGACCGGCATCCAGCGGTGCTCTGGACTGCAATTATTGGCGCCATGGTGGTGCTGGGAGGGCTGGCCCTCAAATCTATGCGCACCGCCGCAAATCAGTGAAAGACGGCGACGGATTCTTTTTTGGGCAGCCGCGCCAGATAATCTATGTAAGCCTTGAGACGGTTTTCCCCATCCTCCTGCACGAATCCCTGGAATGCAATGCCCATTCCCACTCCGGGATGCGAGCTGACGGTTTTGCCGGCGACATTGATTTCCGCGTCATGGGCCTTGATCACCACGGTGATAGTCTGGCCTACGGGCAGCGGTGAAAATGTATAGACATAGCAGCCGCCAAAGGAAATATCAGATAACGTGCCCCAATAACCGGCATTCCCTTTTTCCGGATGGATGCGGACGCCGGTGTCACAAGGATAGCGCGGAAATCTGCGGCGATCCTTATATTCAGTGGCCATAACCTACGCTCCTCACTACCCGAACCCTGCTTGTCTGATATTGTTCCACCATCAGGACAGCACAGGGCAATTACGTTGGTCAGAGAGGGTCAACGTACGCCTGGGCCATGTACGACTGAGGCAGCTCTAGAGGGCGACATGAGCGGCGCGCGTGCCGCCTGTATCCAGACGCTCGATCAGCGCCTTCAAGCGCTCGCCGCTGCCGCCATCAATAGACGCGGTGAACTCGATTCCCATGCCGCTGCCGGGCATGCAGGTCACGGTCCTGCCGGCGAAGGTGGCGACTTCGCCCGCACCCATAAAGTAGAGCAGAACCACGGTTCCGGCAGGAGGTGGAGACACGGTGGAGATATAGCAGCCACCCAGGCAGATATCGGCTACCGTGGCCTGGATCGCTTCGTCCTGCCCGCTGAACCTGACCTCCACGGTCAACTCGCATTCGCGGCGTGGATACTTGCGGCGTTCGGTTGCGCTCATAAGGGGGAAAAAGACAGCGCAACATGGTGCATGGGGACGGAGAGAAAAGCAAGATCGTTATCAAGTCAGCAATTTAACAGTTAGCCATTAGCACTTAGCTACTGCCGCGAGTTCACGCGACACTGCATGAAAACTTGCAGGGCTCCCTCGCTACGCTCGGGATTTCAGAAGATAGCTGCTCTGGATTTCAGACACAGCTTCGCTGGCCTCGAAAAATTTGGCCGCGAACGAACGCGAATCAACCTCCATTTCAATTCGCGCTAATTCGCGGCGGATTTTGTTTTCTGTCATTCCCGCCAAACTGCGGCGATCAGCGCAGCGCCTCTTCCACTTCGCTCAGCCAGTCGGGGCGCTTCAGCACTTCGCGCGGCTTGGGGCCGTCAGCAGCGCCGACGATTCCGTCTTTTTCCATTAGATCGATCAGGTGCGCGGCGCGGCCATAGCCGATGCGCAAACGACGCTGCAGCAGCGAGGTTGAGGCCTTGCCGAATTCGATGACCAGGCGGACTGCATCCTGGAACAGCTCATCGTGTTCGTCATCGCCCTCGCCGGCGTCAGCCGTAGCGCCTCCAGCCGTCTGCTTCTCTTCTTTGGGAGCTTCAAGAAATTTCTGCTCGTACTGCGCCTGCGCCTGCGAGCGCCAGAACTCAACCACGGCGTTGATCTCCTTCTCCGTGGTGAACGGCGCGTGCAGCCGGTGCACGCGGGCCGAGCCGGAGGGCAGGTAGAGCATGTCGCCTTTGCCCAGCAGCGAT
>Ga0134125_10004928_pt1 | contig 15213 bp, 19 predicted proteins | sample KB31751_FD_96464 | JGI IMG/M metagenome (GOLD analysis project Ga0134125, IMG submission 96464) | Terrestrial soil microbial communities with excess Nitrogen fertilizer from Kellogg Biological Station, Michigan, USA - KB3-175-1 | ecosystem: Environmental > Terrestrial > Soil > Unclassified ... | reverse complement strand
TGCGGAAGCTCGGCCCGTACACGCGTTGCATCATCCGGTCCAGAGCGCTTCGCGCAGAAGCCTTCTCGGACTCGATCAGTGAGTCGATGGTGCTCTTTGGGATCTTGAATCCTCCCAGCGACTCGAACAGATACGCATCAAACTCCGTTCCAAGAGCGATCACCCGGGCTGCCGCGTCGAGACGTCGAGCCTTGACCAGGTTGCCAATCTGGCGCCAGAGCTTCGCCTGTTCCTGCGCGACGATCTTCTTGATCTTCATGATCTGCTGGCGACGGATCTTCGCGCTGATCGTGTCCTTCGTGTCCAGCTTCTTGATCTGCTTGTTGATGTCAATCCGTGTCTGCGCCAGAAGCTCCAGCACTTCGCGTTCGGTCCGCTGGACAGTCTCCAACTGCTGAACGCGCCATTGACGTGCGTTCGCCTGACGGGCCATCATCCCTCCAAGTGCGATTTGATATCGGCCTCGGTGATGTGAATCACTGGCCCGGCCTGAGAGAGCTTCGATCCAATGCGCGCAGATTCAATCCATGACTGCAACCGAGCGATTGCCACGCTTGACGTAATCGAGGCTTCGCGGAGCAACGAGTGGATGTCGGCTTCTGGAAGTCCAATGGTAATGCGAGTCTTCGGCGCCCCTACTATGCTGGACGCGACTTCATCTGAAATATGAATAGACTGCAGCAGATCTTCGCTCGGAGATCCAGCAATAGCAGCGCAAGGCCTGTCGATAATCTCGACTACCGGCGCAGGCGGGTCCTCTTGCAGGAGGCTTCCGAGAACAGCAGATGGAGCACTTCCATCCACAATCACGCTGATAGATGTGGATTCAATCGCCTGGCCCGATACCGCGCCTAGGGGTAGGTCTCGCGCCAAGACATCAAACAGGACCGATACAGCTGACCCCGAGGAAGCGACCGCAGCGAAGTTCGCATCTGGGACTATCACATCATTGCCAACAGATTCCGCTGGCAGCCCCGCTACCGACGCATACGCTGTATCTGCCACGAACACATCGATCGTGGTGGTATCAGTCGGATTCGCACCCATACCACCGGACGGGGTGTCTCCAGACCCTGAGTCGACCTCCAGCGTCTCAGCCTGAAGAGCGCCGAGCAAGGCACTAGGGCTGTCGAGAGCCACAGAGCCGAATGAAACCGTCTCGGCTACGCATCCGGTCAGGGAAGCCGTAACAAAGTCCTCTACGGCCAAATCAGCCACAGTCGCATCAGGAGCATTGCCGCCGAGAGATGCCAACAGCGGTAGGTCGGGGAGCGTCACGCCAGACGCGACATCTGAGGCGCTCGACCCGCCTACCGCTGCGGCCGGTTGATCAGCAATGTTGACCCCCGAAACTACAGCGTCGGCAGGAAGGCTTGCCATTGCTGCAGTCGGACCATCGCTGACAGCCGTATCGGTAAGCGTACCGTCCGGGAGCGCGCCGGTCAGCGAAGTGGATACCCCATCAACGAGCACAACATCATACTGTACAGATTCAGCCAGATTGCCTGCAACTACAGCATTCGGCGCGTCAAACGCCAACACTGCGGAGCCGACACTTTCCCCAACAATTACCGCGCCAAGGGACGCTGAGGCGCTGTCAGCCGCAAGCAGGATATCAATCGCAAGCGTATCAACAGGGCTTCCGGCGACGCTCCCCGAGGCAGTGTCAGCAACATCAACGCCGGATGTGGCCGATTCGAGGCTCAGCCCTTCCAAGGCAGCCATGGGGACGTCTCCGACCAGCATATCTACGCTAATCGGCTCGATTAAGGCTGTCCCGAGAGCAGCGGACGCGGCATCTGATATGGCAACATTGATCGTTACGTTTTCGCTGGTCGACCCGAGCAATGACCCTGACGGGGAGTCGGCCAGGATCTGATCAATGACCGCCGACTCGCTTAGAAGGCCGCTAAGGCTCGCTGAAGGGGTATCCCCCACCGAGACCCCAGCCTGGACCGTTTCAAGCGTGTACGTGGCTCCTAGGGCCGCAGAAACAGCATCCAGGGTAATCTGATCGATGACGCTGAACTCGGTAGCCTGTGCGGCAACACTCGCTGACGCGAGATCGATGATGGAGACGTTGGACACGGCTGGGCCGAGGAAGCCGACATTGGACAGCCCCTGATCGTCCAGCCAATACGGGCCAACATTGGAGAAGGCTGCCCCGATACCCCATCGGATCTCGTCAAAGTTCCCTGCACCGAAGTTGCTGGTTCCGCTGAACGTCTCGTCAGGCGTAGTGGAATCAACACTGGAGAACCACTTGAGCGCCCACGCGCCGGTACCGCCTGCGCTCACCTGCCACTCAACACGGAAGGGGGTGTTGCTCGGCACAGTGATCGTGCCCGTGGCGACCTGAGCATTGCTAGCGTTCTGCATGCTGATCTTGCCAGTGGAGGTCAGAAGCACACGGAACGCATTCGCGCTCGACACGAGCCCACGGCAGAAAGGCACTGCAGCGCTTGGGGTGGATGTGACCGTCAGGCAGGCTCTCCCATACAGCACGGATTGCGCCGATCCGAGAACGCCTGCAGCCGTCCAGGCGCCATACGCAGACGTACTTGTCGTGCCGCACTGGCACTTGATCGCCAGCGATCCGTGCGACGGGTGGGAATTGTCCCACATGAATGTGGAGAGCGAGCCGATAGAGACGTTGTCAAAGTCCGTCCCAGATCCGGCGCTGCCTGGTGCAACATTGCTGCCGTTTGTTCCTGCCTCGTTGTCCTGAGTCCAGGTAGTCACCGAGCCTCCTAGGGCTTATGAGCAGATATGGGGCGTTTGTTCAGCCGTGATCGACAGCGAACAAACGCCCCATAACCGGTTGGCGCTCTACGGCAGGAAGAACGTCAGCACGCCCTGAACGCTGTTCAGCGTGACCTGGAACGTTCCGCCTCCGCCCGTCTTGTCCGAGCCAAAATCCACATACCCGAGTAGCGGCTGGGTGGCTGCGGTACCGGCCGACCGGTCAGACAGGACCGCGTACCGGCACGGCCCGAAGGTGGCTGAGGCCCAGGAGGGGTTGGCGCAGGTGAACGTCGCAGCGCCCGACCCGACACACTCCCACGTCACCGTACCGTCCACGGTCGCGCCGCCCAGCACGGTGCCGAGAGTGGTGGTCGTACCAGCCGAATTCCCTGCCACGGCGCAGCGGTACAGGAAGCCGTTGCCCACAGCCGGGCGAACTACATCGCCCACAGCGTACGCGGTCGAGTTGGCACGCTGGACCGACCAGCTGTTAGCCGCCGTGTACGTCATGGCGCGCGAGGATGCGGCCAGTCCGCCTGACGTGTAGCCTCCGCCTGTAGCCAGTTCGTTCGTGAGGTCCGAGACGTACGCGTGCGTGTCGAGGTTCGGCGTGTAGGAGTTGGTGTGGAGCGTCCAGGTGAGGCTGTCCGTGTCAAAATCGACCTCTTTGTTGAACGCCTTGACCGGAAGCTGGCGATATTGATGCATCTGTTACCCCTTCGGGATCTGCGGAAGTACGGTGGTCTCCTCGGACAGGACCGGCGCAGGCGCTCCGCCCGACCGGCGAATCGTCTGCAGCGCGGAATCGATCAGCTGCTGGTCCTTGACCGGCGCAGTCTTCGCTACGAGATCAGCGATGTGCAGCGCTGCTCCAATCTGCCTCGCTACCTTGCCAAGCTCGTCTGCCTTCGTGTTCGTCGTGGCAAACGTCAGTGCGCCGATCACTATAGTTGCAACAATTGCCGGGAGCAGCGCATGGAGAGCGCCCATGCTCGGCTCGCTCTGCCAGTACATCGCGCCTCCGGCCGAGATCCCAGCCACCAGCGCCTTGTTCATCTCCCCCAGGGTCACCTGGATACCTCCGTGTCAATGATGATTGTGCCTTGTACTACTCGCAGTGCTCGGGTGGCATCGTCCGAAGGTGCTATGACGATGTCATAGACCCCGTTGGTCATCTCTGCCCCCAGGATCTCAGCGGCGTCAGCCGGGATGTCAACGGTGACCTGGCTCGCAGGCCCAGAGACCGTTGCATAATCGCTGAGGTCAGCGATCAGGACGCCAGTCGCGCTCCTATTCGACCGCATCTGCATCTCGGCCGTCCAGTCGGTGAAATCCGTCTCCCAGTCGCAGGTGATATCAATCACCAGCCGGTACCTCGACCCAGCCATGATGATGAGATCGGCCAAGGTAGGCCGGAACAGCGGAACCGGATGCGTCATTGCGCGCCTCCGAATTGGTCGCTACCGCTGTTGTCTGTCGGATCGGTCGATCCGTCCGGGTTGACCCCCGCAGCCAGCTCTGCGTTGACCCTAGCGGCTTCGGCGTCCGCGTCAGCGGTAATCTGATCAAGCATGTTCGTCGGGAAGTTGTAGCCCAGCTTCTCCTTGAGCACCTGGACCGCATACTCCTTCGACATCAGTCCTTGCTTCACCAGCGTCGTGACCTCGGTGACGATGCCGTTCCGGTCGATCGGCAGCGGGTCATCGAATCCGTTGGATACCGAGATGTCGTCAGCGATCACCGCTCCGTCGACAGCCGCCCACATCTGCAGAAGGTCGTTGCCCATCTCGTCCAAGACGGTCATCAACTCCCCTTCCTTCTCGGCGTTCTTGGCGAGGATCGGCGCCATGTCCAGCCGAAGCGCGACGCCTGACGCGGCCACAGTAGCGTCCACATTCCCAACCGCTACCGCGCTCAGGCCCGCCGACTCGTCCATCCACTGGCTCACCTTGTCCAGATGTTCCTGGAACGGCTGCAGCTTGTCGAGTCCGGCCACCCGCTGAAACACCTGGCCCTCTTTGAGTTCCAGGACGTACCCGGGCTCAATGAACCAATCCGTCTCTTCGCCGGTATCGCCGTCAACCGGGCGTGGAGCAGTCGTGACATACATGCCGAGACCCTGCAGCGCCAACGCAATATCCTCGTCAGACGCAGCCTGATTCAGCCCGGCAATCAGCGTCTCCATACCGGAAATCTCGCTGGTCCCGAATCGCTCCTCATCCTGCCGATTGTTGGCCGCATGGTATACCGGCAACTTATTGACGCTCGCCGGAAGCAGGCCGCCCGCTAGCACCGCTGCCATCTGCGGCTGGTTGAACTCCTCGGGCACCGGAAGCTCTTTCAGCGCAGGGTGTCCCGGCCAGCGATCGTCCCAGGCGTTCACCTCGAAGAATCGCAGCTGCGAGAAGACACGGCGCTGACCCGTCTGGTCCAACTGATAGCGGTATTCCTGCCGCATTGCGATCGTCTCAGCGTCTTCGCCGACCGTGACCAGGTTGACGATGTATACGCCTAGCAGGCGCTCGGGGTCGGTGATGTCCTCGATGGGGAAGAACGTGCGCGGATTGATCTCTACAATCCGTATGCGCTGCCCGGCAGGCGCGCTGAGGTCTGCGAAGATGTGGAACACCGCGTCTCCGCGCTTCAGCATTCCCCGCTTGAACGAGAAATACTTTGCAGGGACGCGATTGATCGTGTAGCACCCCGACAGCCATGCCCGGGCGGCTTCCGCCTCCTGCGCGTTCGTAGCGGCCGAGGTAATGGTCCAGTTCCAGCCTACGCCGAGATACCGATTGGTAGCCTCGATGATTCGCCGAGATGATGGCACGTAGAGCGGAGCGTCATTGGTCCCGCGCATGGCGATAGCGAACGTCGTCGGAACGTTCGCATACATGTCGTCGTACGCGTCATAGGCTGCAACTCTGACCTGGTCATCGGGATCGTTGACCCATGCCGGCATTGCACGCCCCAGCGTCACATTGACGCTGTTGTATTTGGTGATCGTCGTCCCAGCCATATGTCCTCCTGGCACAGAGCCTACCGGCGCACCGGCCGTCTTGCGCCTACCCTGGCTCGGGATTGCCGCGTTGGGGACTTCTGCGCCCAGATCGAGCCGAAGTGCCCGGCCATGAATCGGCCTAGCGCTTCGGGCGTGTGGTCATCCTTCTTCATTGGGGCCTCTGGGGCCTCCCGGTCCATGTCTGCCGCCTCTTCGGCTGACTTCGGATACCGGTAGGCATTGAACTCGCGGATCATGTTCTTGCACGATCGGTCGATCTGGAGTCGCGGCACCCATTCCGGGTGGCTCGGATCGAAATGTGCCACCTTCGGGTCCGGCTTGAGCATCTGCCGGATCAGATCAATGCGGTCTTTGATAGGCCCACCTGTACCACCAAAGCTTGGCACCTCCAGCAATTGCGATAGTCGCACGCTCCGATCAGGTTCAGCGGGATCTGGGTACATACCGAGAAGGGTGGCAGGAGCGAGCCCCCTGCCTTTAATCTCGTCTGCAGCCTCTTCTGTTGTCCGACCAACCTCATAGTATTCGCGTAGCACTCGCACGTTCTCGTTGAACGGGTCCACTTGAATAAGCAACCAGACGAATGGATTGGTAAACCCATAGTCAATTGCTGAGTAGGTCTTCCAGGTCGGATCGAATGACAGATCTGCAACGTGGACCTCTTCATCAAAGTCCTTGAAGACTCGGCCGACGAACTCATTGAACATTGCTGCGATCTCTTGCTTGAAGATTTCCGTTGGAAGGTCGAGCGCCATAGCCACAATCTCGGGATCAATGCCAAGCATCTCGCCCATCTTCTGCCACGAGTCAATAACAGCCTCGCCCCAGGCTTCATTGCTGATGATGCTGAGCAGGGGCGAGTCAACCGGAAGCTCGCGCGGTATGTCACGCTTGCGAATGGCCGACAGAAGAACGTCAACCGCTACATCGCCCATCGCGCCATGCGACTTCTGGCCACGATAGACGTACGGGTTTGCCCAAGACGGAGCGCGCCAGGAATCCCAATCCGGGCGCATCGGGTCCTGCCCGGCCTGCCACATCTGATAGAACCAATTGCGGCCTTCCGGAGTGGAGCCCATAAACGTCCACCCGCCGAAATCTGCCAGCGCCGGACGGATGAACTTCGGGTACACAGTCGGCCGGAGCTTCGCGGCTTCAGACAGCACAACGCCCGACAGCCCTTCACCAACCAACGTTTCAGGGTGCTTCGCCGACAGCGCATCGATGATGAAGCGTCCGCCCCACAGGCTGATGTGCATGTCGCCCGTCTGCGGATTGTTGTACGTTCCAGGCTTGTCGAAGGGAACACCGAGCGAACGCAAAGCGTCGTACACCACTCGGAATTCCTTCTCTGAATCGCTGTACTCCGGCCCGACGATCCAGTACCGGCGCTGCTTGTGCTGCTCCTCCAGCCATTCCCTCTCTTCAAGTGCAGTAAAGGCGTACGGGACGAGAGACATGCCGCCAACTTGGCTCTTCCCGGCCCGCCGACCGGCAGCCAGAACCTTGTTACGCGCACGACTCTTGGCGACGCTCTTCTGCAGCTTATGCGGCTTCCACTTCGACCGCCGCCACATCTCGCGTCGCAAGACCCGCGCCAAGCGCGTTTGCCTCTCGTCCCGCTTGCTCATCTCATCGACCCCAGGGGTTGTTCTTGCGCAGGTGGATGGATGCCCATACCAATACCGCCGAGGCACCAAGAATGATGCCGATCACAATCAGCGCAAGGGCTTTGGCGAGCGTCATCCCTCATCATCCCGCACCTGCGCCGAGATCACGCGGGCCTGGATAATCTGCGCTGCGTATGCGTACATCCCCAGCACCTCCCAGGCCGCGAGCCCATCGCTGGACTCTGTGAACACCTTGATCGAGCCGTCCGCCTCCATCGTCTCGCACACCAGAGACCAACGAGAAGGCGTTGACCCGTCGTGATCGTGCAGCGCGCCGGAAACCGCGCCGTGCAGCCGCTCCGTGAGCGTTAGGGGCGCTCCGGACACACTGCGGGCGACTTGCTCAGGCGTCAGCGGGCGCTCGGACTTCTGTTCTGCCTCGCGCTCGCAGCCATCGGTGACGCACTTAGCCAGCCAAACGCAATCCGCGCAAGGAACCTTTCCCATCAGTATCCCTCCACAGGGCTGTCGCGCCAGAAGCACTCGCGATAGTTCTTGCAGATCTGGATGATCGTGCCGTACCTCGGTGATACCGGCTCGATCTCGTCTGGCCGCTTGGCCTTCCTGCAGGCGTCACAGACGATCAGGTGTACGGTCGGCCCGATGGTCTTCCCCATTACACGGGCCGAGCGATGCTGCGAGCGGCCTCCGGTACCCAGTAGTCCACCACACCCAAGACGCGGTGGTCCTTCGGGTACACGATCGACCGGCCGTACATATCCGTGCCAAGGCGCTGACCGGGCTGCAGGAACTTGTTGCCGACAGACGGACCGTTGCAGCTTTCCGATCCGGTGCACCGATCGCCCTTATGGCGACCGTGCTCACAGCGGTCGAGCGCCAGCAGTAAAGCTGCCAGAGCCCGGTCAGCGTCTCTCATTGCGTTGCCTCCTGTGCAGTTTCAAGGTGCTCGGAGTCGACCTTGCAATCGCTGCAAAGCCACCGAGTTTCGTTCGTGTGCATTCCGGTGTAGTACGCCCGCACTTCGTGACCTGTTGCAGCTGCGTGATCCGCGCCTTCCTTCGGCACGGGCAGCAGCCCTTCCCCTGGGTCCCAGTGCGGTGCATTCGGATTGGGGCTATCCGGCGTACTTGCAATCACCGTCTCGCCTTCCACTTACTCCTCCTTCACCATCGCTCTCGCGAGCTTCCACACGCACTTGGCACTTGGTGTGACAAGCTCCGTGTGCTCGTACTCTTCAGCAGCCGCGCGGAACATCTCGCCCATACGCTGGCTGACGATCATGTCCCACCGGTCGGCTCCAGGCTCTTCAGCCTCGACCACTTCCGCGCAGGCCACAAGCTTCTCGGACTTGGTCTTGCAGCGTATCCAGCGCGCGGTCAGATCCTCATCACTGGTATCCGCGCCGCTGTGCTCGCCCATCAATCCCCCTTGTTCTTCTTGCGCTTGGACTTCCCCGACAGTCCATCTCCGATTGCGCGTAGCGCCTCCTGCCAAGGCTTCACCTCGATGGTGACGCTTTGCTTACCGTCCAGGCCCGCACGATCGAGAATCGCGAGCATGGCCCTGATCCGGTTGGCATCCTCTACGCCCTTCTTGTCAAAGGCCATATTGATCAGGCCCTTCACTGCGAGATCAGATGCCGCAAGGAGACGCTTCTCAGCGGCTAGCTTGACCATAGGCAATTGCCCGCCGTGAGACAGACAGACTTTAGCGCCTCGCAGCGCGAGCTTCCTACATCTCTGCCCCTCGTACGGGCCACTACGGATCTTTGCCCGACAGCGCCTGTTCTTCGGAGGGACGGCCAGCCAGTGCTCTTCCACGCGGCCGTCCGGGAACTTGGCGACATACTTCTGGCGCTTGCCCTTCTTGGTGGCCCACCGCTCCTGGCCAATCCCGGGCGTACCCGGTTTGCCTCCGAGGTCAAGCGGCTTATTGGGATCTCGGCTCTCGACAGAGTGCCGTTCAGCCCGCGCCAGGTCCTTCGCCTTGCGCGCTGCAACAGACTCAGGGCCTGGCGCGTTCTTGCCCATTACACACCTCTAGAATGTCCGTAGACGAATTTGACCGGGTGAACCCTACCGGATGGACGGATCGGCCGGGTAGCAGCCTCCTCGGCCAAACTAGGACCGTTTCTGGGCGCCTCGAACCGGATTGACAGGCGGGACAGCCGACAGCCCTGGCTCGCTCCTGCTGTACGACGCAGGATCTCCAATGCGCCTTGGGTCAGGCGCTGAGGTCGACTCTGGATCTGTGGCATACACACTCCAAACTTCCTCTACACCACTAAGCACTGCATTCTCGATATTCAGCGGTTGCACCATTCCCTCGCCCCCGCTGAACTCGCCATCACTCGCGTACTTTCCACGCGCCATCGGTCCACATCCTCTCAACCCGCTGGAATCGCATTCCAATCCATTCGGACCACACCACTCGGATCACGCCTCCAGCAGCCATCAGCTTCCAGCAATCGGGACACGGCTCTGTTGTCACATACATTGTACCTGCCACAGACGGAATCCCCCTGAACGAATGCAGCAATGCATTCGCCTCCGCGTGCACAGCAATGCACCTCCCACCCTCCACACTCCCGTCGTACGCGCTCCCGGGCGCAATCTCGTCATTCGACCGCAGCCCACGCGGGCACCCTCCATCCAAACACGATTCAGCAGACTTGCTCGGCGCGCCATTGTATCCAGATCCAATGATCCGATTGGAAGTCGATTCCACCAACAGCGCGCCAACCATCCTCCTTGTGCAATCAGCCCTCCGGCTCACAGCCCAGGCAATCGCCATGAAGTAGTCGTCCCATCCAATTCTCCCCATCTCCAGATCCATATTCACATCCATCCCCCTAACGCTCGAAATCTGCATTTCCGACATGACCGTTTCTCCTAACGATCTTGGGAACCACTCGAAAAAAACTTTCCGCACGCGTTGCGCTCGGACGCGTAATGCGCGCGTATCGCGTACGGAAGTTTAGTAATATAGTGGTTACTCTGGTTATAGTGGTTACTACATATATATCTATTAGGGAAAACATGCACTTTACATGTAAACTCTATTGGTTACCTACTGGTTCTGCACAAGTTCCCAGGAACCAGTAGGGGGAACCGGACCGGTTCCCAGGTTTTTACCAATCATCCGAACTGACCCATAGCGATAGACTCCCAGTTCTCGCGCAATTGCAGCCCTATCCTCATTCGCACTTTCCCACCCTCTATGGATACCGTCTTTTGCTGATATCCATTCGCATGCAGCGCCTTCGCGAACGCAATCGGAGACATGCGGTCGCGCCCTTGCAGCTTGGCGTTGTCCTGCCAAAGTTCCCAAGCCTCTGCAAGCTTTGGCGGTCTTTCCATGTATTCATCCCCGACTTTGCACACGTTCGCAATGAACGCATCCAGTTCACTCATCTCACTGGTGAACCTCTCGTGCGCCTTCCAGGCCTCCGGGGGCGAGGCCAAACCCTCCTCAATACCCATCTGCATCAACTCGTTGTAGCCTTCCACAGCCCATCGGAGGATCGCCGGTCCAGCCTCCCGCACGAGCCGTCCGGCGAGCATGATGTCCACTTCAGCCTTCGACAGCTCCTCGTCCCAGGGCACGACGATCAACCGTCGCCGGACCGCCTTGTCAGCGCCCTCGATGGACGGTACGGAGTTTGTCATGAGCCATGGGGTAAAGGCCGGTACCCGCTCGATCGCAGCCTTAGCGAAGGGCCTACGGGCCGAGATGATGCCCGCGCCGGTCATCCGCTTGAGCTGATCCGGGTGCAGCTTCCAGTTCCGCGACGCCTCATCAATGAATATGACGCGCTTGAAGATCGCATCCGCCAGGTCTGCACGCGGGCGCTCGTCCTGATTGTCGCGGAAGATTGTCAGGTTCGCCGTTCCAGAATACTGACCAAGCGCAGCCTGAACTGCGCCCATAAACGTGCCCTTCCCTGTTGTAGTCTCGCCGAGGCAGATGATAATGCGTCGCGCCGGATTGCTTCCGAGGAGTGAATACCCGACCAGTCGGCCGAGCCAGGCGCGGACATCTGCGGAGGGTTGGACCCGTTCAAGGAACCGGTCCCACTCGGCAGAGACTGCGCCGGGGACGTATTCAGCAGATGTGCAGAAGGTGAGCATGTCGCCACGATTGAGGAGTCGCCGGAAACTTGCACCTTCCGGTCCCAGGCGCAATACCCCATTCGGGCAGCCAAGCAATGATCCATCGGCATCGAAGGCGCTGGACAGGACCGAGGCACCCGGTCGTCCTCGGTAGAGCTGGAGGGTGGAGGCGATTCCGGCAGGCTTCTGCGCTGTTCGCCAGAAGGCTTTGACAACGGATTTCTGTTTGGGATCGAACGCATCATCCTTCTCCACGGTCGCCAAAAGGTTGTTCAATGACTTGATAGCCCAGCGCTCGGGCTGGATCTTGTTCTCGCGCCACAGCCCGGTCTCGGAATCCCAGATGATCCAGGACTCCATGTCCTCCTGCCAGAGCAGTCGGCCCTCTACCGTCTCCGCGAGCCGCGCGACGTTCCCCAGCTCTGTCAGCTCCAGATCGGACGAGGTGCCTTCTACGGACGACTTGGAGCGGATTGTCCCTCCGGCGATCAGGTCGCAGGGATCAGCCGACTCCAGCGAGCCTTCCGCAGCCACCTTCCCCATTCCGCGCTGGACGAGCCGCGCCCATTCTCCTTTGGCCTCTCGCTCGTTGCCCCGGCGCTGCTCTACGGCTACCAGGAACGCCTTCCGCAGCTCCCCGAGAGCCCAGGAGACACCGGCATGCCCTGCGCCGGAATCCCGCAGCACGCCCCAAGCCGCATCCCGCGCGACGTCGTGCCCTCCGCCGTCATCCCCACTCTTCATCAGCTTCAGCTTCGAGGCGTTGACGAACGCGCGCATCGACTTGCAGGGCACATCCGGCTCAGGCCGGTCCGAGAGCCACCGCGCCATATCCGACGCGTCCATATCCTCCACGGCGCGGAGCACCCATTTCGCACCCGAGGTGAGGCCCTTGACCCAAGTCTTAGGCATCTTCGGAAGCTCGGCCGGACTGGGGGCGTAGTCGGTGACGCGCTTGCCTTTGAGGTTGATCCAGCCGTACTCGCGGCCTTCCGGGTGAATCGACGGATACACCATTGCGTACCGGTGATCCCAGCGAACCACCTCGATCCCTGGTCCAACCGTTCCTGGCCACGCTAGACCCTCCGGAACGCGGAACAGGCGGATTCCCGAAGGCAGAGAGCGCGACGTCGTGATCCAGGTAGCCGGGAGCTTGCCCCACTTCTCCTCGGCCTCCGCCAAGGACTTCTCGCCCGCCTTCTCGCCATACGCATCAACATCGATGCCAATCACATTCTTGGGCATGCGAAGCGCGATGTTGGACGGCGTGTACGTCATCTTGCCAACGTGGACCGGCTCGCCTTTCAACCACTTACGCAATTGAAGCTCGTCCACGTACCGGCCGAGCGCGCCGGTGAACTCGTTTGGAACTGGGGACTTCTCGCGAGCCGCCAGCGGTATAGGGGACCATCCCATATCGCGATAGATCTGTGCTGCGCGCATAAACGGCGCATTCAGATTGCGGCCCTTAGCCATTGGTGCACACTTTTATATGCCAGCCTTCCGGGGGATGCGAAAGAAGGGAAATCGTACGCGCTCTATCGGACGAGCGACGGGAACACTTCTCTGCACAAAGCACGATTCATCTTGACTCTCCTCCAGAATGTGAAGTTATGGCGGGTGGCATCGCGAGCGTGCGGCTTTCCGCGCGTCTGCTCCAGGTATCCAATATCATCCAGCCGCGCGTCCGTCATGGTTGTCTTCGCCAGCGCGGCCGTCTGGTTCATGACACGGTTCTTCCGGCCGAGTCCATAACGCAGCGCCGCGTTGATGCGGACCGGCGACAGCAATGACTCGGAAGTGTTATTCTGCAACAGGATGAACTGCTCGGTCACCTTCGCCGCGCCGGGCCAGCGCTTCACCAAGTCAATCATCTGATCAACCTGGTCGAACTCGCTGCCCATGAACTGCCCGCAGGCGAAGTGCGTGATGTTCTCCATGATCTTGTATTTGCTGTCCCTGACAGCGAGAGGGTGGACCGAGGAAACGGCCCACCCAGTCACGCCACCAGGATCGAATGAAATGACCGTAGGGTCACCGCTGCTGCCGTCGTATAGCACGTCAGGCCGCCCGCGCTTCACCTTGGACACCGTTCGCCTCCTGTTTAGTTGTAGCGGGGTGCAGTTCTGTTGCTAGCTAGCGCATCGGCCAGCCATCACCTTCCAGGCAGAAGTTGCGAACGCGCTTCTTTTCCTTGCGAGGGATACGACGTACCTCGATACCCAGGCCGGTCGCTTTGTCGAGCGACTTCCGCCAGGAGTACGACAGCATGTACAGTTCGTATGTCGACGCGACCGCTTCGCGCCGGTCGGACGACTTCGACTTCAAAGTGATGTAGCGGACGTCAGGCGGCCAGCAGCGCGTGCAATCGTGTCGCTTAGTCATTGGGGAGTCCAGGCTTTCGCGCGTCCTTCAGCTCCTTCGCCCGCGAGCGGACGGGAGCCGAAGGCGGAGACACAGGCTTCATCTCGACGTAACTCATGTCCGCGTTCATCAGCGCCAGACAGAACTCCTCGATCATCGCGAACAGCATCCGGATGGGCTGGTTGAGAGCGGTGCAGGATCGCAGTTCAGGATGCCGGTATTCCTCCCACTCAGCCGCGTACCCGAGCGCCTTCGCTACACGCTCCGGCTCCCGGCTCATGAGATCGTTGGCCCACTCCTCAACAATGGATTCCTGCGAGCCCTCAGACGCCTCATAGTATTCCGGGACGTCTTTGGTCATCCGGTTGGAGAAGCCCTGCATACGCAGCCTCTCCTGCTCCATCTCGTCGATCCACTCGTACTCGCGCGGGATGATGCCTTCGTTCTCCAAAGCGTACTCATTCCGGTTCTCGATCGCAGACAGAAGGCTATCCCGGTACATCATGCGGAGAGACGAGGTGAAATTGCCACCCTTCTTCTCGGCTTCTGCCCACATCGTCGCAGCCATGAGGACCGTCCGGGCATGCTCGTCCGGCATCTTCGGAACCAGTCGGTACTCCCGCCGCATCTGATCGATCTGCTTCGCGAGCCCCTTGCCCGCGAGCGTTCCCCGCCGCGCGGACGTCGAGAATAACGCTAGCAGGTTGGTTCCTGCGGGGCCTGGCGTTTCTTCGCCCTCATGAAACAGGCGCTCTATGGCCCGCTCGACGGTCGCGCGAACATGCGTCGGAGGCTCTGGGCTGGAGAAGTGAACAGTGATGAAGTATTCGTGGACCTGCCCCGGCTCAGTCACCGTTTGCCGCCTTGCGCGGGTGCGGCAGGGGGATCGAGGCCAGAAGCTCGCGGAGCTTCGCCTCACGATGGTGCAGGCTGACCGTGCACAGTTCCTCGGCGTTTGTCAGGCAGAACGTGATCATCTGCTCCAGCCCGAGCGAACGCTGAATCAGCAGGTTGAACTCGGCGCCCTTCGCAGCGATCATCGTGATCAGATCACCTTCGATCCGGCGCATCTCCTGCCACATGATCCACTCGCGCCGGGTGGCCGGTTGGGTGCTGACTACGGTGCGATGACCGTTCTCGTCCGGCTCGCTGAGACGATCGATCCAGCAGTTGTCCTCGTCCGTCCCCCGGACAACGAAGCCAAGAGGGGCGAAGATTGCCCGCGCGGTGTTCACCGCAGCCGTCTGGGCATCCCGCTGAATCACCTTGAGATTGACATCGATATCAACGCTACGAGGCATTTCAGCCATCAGATAATTCCAATCATTCCGAAGTATATTGC
>Ga0134125_10004927_pt1 | contig 15215 bp, 9 predicted proteins | sample KB31751_FD_96464 | JGI IMG/M metagenome (GOLD analysis project Ga0134125, IMG submission 96464) | Terrestrial soil microbial communities with excess Nitrogen fertilizer from Kellogg Biological Station, Michigan, USA - KB3-175-1 | ecosystem: Environmental > Terrestrial > Soil > Unclassified ... | reverse complement strand
TGCCCGAAAAGTCTTAAATCCCACCTGCGGCAGCTGGTGGTTACTTCAGGTCCAGCCTACCAATATTTGATGTCGTTGTTTACTGAATCCCACCTGCGGGAGCAGGTGGATGGTTCAAGTCCTACCTATTTCCGTTGAAAACTTGCGAGCGAGGCTGCACTTGAAACATCCCTCAGCTGCCGCTGAGGGGATTCAAAGGACCAATCCCAACCTCTCTTTGTAGGTCGAACTTGAACGATCCACCGGCTGCCCGCCGGTGGGATTTAAGACTTTTCGGGCAAAGCTACTTCAACTCACCATCAGAATTGAAGGCTGATGAAACTCAAGCGGGAGTAAACTGCCCTTCCTGACCCTGAGCTGATCAATCTTGACCTTCATCTTTTCTGTTTGAGTCGCTCGCGGTGTATATTTAGTCCCGTAGCCTTTCGCATTTACTAAAAGGAGTTCGAAAATGAAAAAGATCTTGATGCTATCTGCTTTTCTGATCGTCATCGCATTAACCATTGCTTCCGTTGGAGCTGTAGCTGACGCGCCGGCTGTTGGCGCTGACGCCCCGCAATTTACGCTGACAACGAATGAGGGCAATCAAGCCAACCTGAAAGATTTTCGCGGCCAGTGGGTGGTGCTTTACTTCTATCCGAAGGATTTCACGAGCGGCTGCACGCTTGAAGCTCACAACTTCCAGGCTGATCTCGAAAAATACAAAGCAATGAAAGCAGTCATTCTCGGCGTAAGCGTTGACACCGCCGAGTCGCACAAAGATTTCTGCGCGAAGGAAGGACTGGCGTTCAAGCTTCTCTCCGATCCTGAAGGCAAGACGTCGGAAAGTTACGGCTCGGTCATGGAGTACGAAGGCAAAAAGTATTCGGCGCGAAACACCTTCATCATTGATCCACAGGGTAAGGTTGCCAAAGTCTTCATGAAGGTGCAGGTCAAGACTCATAGTGAGGAAGTGCTGGCTGCGCTCGAAACGCTGCAAAAGGAAAACGCTTCAAATTAACTTCGTGATCTGGTGGAGTGCTGGAAGTTTTCGGAGAAGACACAATCTCCCCGGGAGATAAGGTCGCCGTGCGCTGCGCAGCACACGGGCGACAGTCTTGGGTTTGCGGCCACGAACCTGGACACTTATTTCACGGGGATTGCGATCGTGCGGGTTGAGAACGGGAAATTCGCTGAGGCTTGGAACAATTTCGATTTCATGACGATGCACAAGCAGCTTGGGACCATCTGAAGAGGTCCCGGTGGCCCTCCAAAATCAAAAAGCTTGAAACTCGGTTGAAATAGCATGTACTCTCTATTCGTGCATGAAATGTTTCGGTCGGTGTCAGCTTGTCCCGCCCACTACGGCTCCTATTCGGTGACTGAACAGACCTAGGAACGAACTGACGATGGCCATTCAAGGCACTCTGACCACTATGAGTGTTCCCGACTTGCTCCAGTTCCTGGCAACTGGAGCCAAGACGGGGAGCCTTAAATTCAATCGCGCCAAAATCGCCAAAGAGATTTTTTTCGAACAGGGACTCATTGTCGGATCCTTTTCGAACGATCCGAAGGAGTACCTGGGCCAACTTCTGATTCATTACGGAAAGATCGATGAAGCGCGACTGCAGCTCGCGATGGAAGCGCAGCGAAAGTCCGGAGGCCGGCTCGGTGAGATTCTCGTCGCGAAGGAAATGCTCACCGTTGCTGAGGTGCACGAGATCCTTCGCATTCGGACATTGGAAATTATCTACGATCTGTTCTTGTGGGAAGAAGCCCAATTTGAGTTTTTTGACAACCAGCCATTTCCCAGCGACCTCATCCGAGTAAGCGTCCAGCCTCAGTCAGTGATAATGGACGGCATTTATCGAATTGATGAGTGGGCCCGGTATAGAAGTTTGGTGCCATCTGACAGAACCATTCTCGAGCTCGGAGCAGGATGGACCTCGTCACTCTCGTTCGGCAAAGAGGTGCGTCAGATTCTCTACTTTGTGGAGAAGAAAATGTCCGTGGCGGAAATCTGCTACAACATGCACGCCTCAGCCTTCCACGTTTATGGGCAGCTATATGAATTGGTTCGTGACGGTGTAGCGCGCGTTGCTGGTGAGGTTCCGGAACCGGTTGAAGAGCCGCCACTGCCGAGCAGTCCAAAAGCTGCTCAGGACGAAGTGATAAACCTGGTTCAGTCAGTATCGGACTTGTTGTGGGCCGCGCGCGCCGAGCTCGATGACGGCAAGCCGGATAAGGCTTTGCCTTTGATTCAAAAGATTCTGAAGGAAGAACCCAAGAACAGCGAGGCGCAGGGATTATTACTTTTGGCCGAAGGTGATTTTCTGCGCAAGATCTACTCGAATGACTTCTCGCGACAAGCAGTACCGAAGATCCTGGTTGATCCCGAAAAGATGACAATGGACGGCATCGGCGCGCAGGAAGGATTTGTGCTCTCGCGTATCAACGGCGAATGGGACATCGAATCGATTCTCTCTATTTGCCCGTTCCGCGAGGCTGACAGCTTACGAATGATCAAGACGCTGCTCGACAAAGGCATTATTGGTTTTTAGCTTCTGGAGCTCGGTGACCGCGTGAAAAGAAGGGCGCTAACAATTGTCATCGTTGCCACCATACTATTAGCCGCACAGGCCGGAGCCGTCCATCTTAAGCCAACCCTGCGTCACAACTCTCACTGCACAACGGACGAGCACGTCATCTTTAACTGCACGGTCAAAGCGGCGAAAATTGTCTCGCTTTGTGCCTCGAAGGATTTGAGCAAAGATAAAGGCTACCTTCAATACCGCTTCGGCTTGCCCGGCAAGCTCGAGCTCGAGTTTCCAAAGACTCGAACCGGAACTCAGGCGCAATTCCACTACACCCACTACTTTCGTTATCAAGTTGACTTAACCGAGATCAACTTCAGCATCGATGGTAACGATTACCAAATTTTTGACACCTACAACGGAGAAGAGAAGCCAGTGGTGAGCGAAGAAGGCGTGGCCGTCACCCCAGCTGGGAGTGATAAGGAAGCACGGTTTCTCTGCCGGGGTCGAGCTAAGTCTGACTACAGCTCTCTACCGGATGTGCTGGCAAGCGACCAGTAGAAGGCCGAGACATTCCGCCCACGCAGATGAACTAATCGATTTAGATCCTGGCGTTCCGTTAAGATGCTGATGCTCTAAGAGAGTTCAACACAAATCAGCTCAAGGTCGGGAAGGCAGTTTACTCCCGCCCAAGTTACATTGCCTCTCAAACAAATATGGTCCACTCCAAAAATCAAATTGAACTGCTGATGAAACGCTAGCGTCCTGTCTCTAAAGTTCGCAGCATAAACGAGCGCCGTAGGCGCTCTGCTCTTCAGTCCCAGAGGGACGAAATGTTTATAGAACCACGCAGTATAGAAACCCTTTTCGCTCCGGAGGAGCGAGATATTCGGTTGGCCGGCAGCATATTACGCTCCTAACGGAGCTAAGGAAGTAACTTTTGCGAACGTGAACTATAAACATTTCGTCCCTCCGGGACTGGAAACCGCAGTTCTATTTGTTGCGTGAACTTTAGAGACAGGACACTAGCGGGAGTAAACTGCCCTTCCCGACCTTGAGCTGATCTGCCTTGAGCTGATCTGACTTGAGCTGATCTAACTTGAGCTATTCCCTCTTTTGATCTGTGTCATCTGCGCTCAGCTGCCTGATTTACGAGTCTCGAATGGTTCAATCAGGGTATCGAGGAATGAGCAGGTGATACTCACTTGGGTGTGCGGGCTTGCAACCGCTGCCGTCTGGATATTTGAGAACGTATAACCTGCGCCTCACCGGATGAGAAAGATTCCGCCATCGGGAGAGTGGGCGTGTATCGACGATGGTGAAGCCGAAGGACTGAAACAACTCGCGCCACTCTGAATGTTTACGAAAAGTGCAAGGGCCAGTTCGGTATCGCCACTGAAGGTTATGTGACCAACAAACGGCCCGATCAAACCACGTGTCGGGCATGTCTTCATAGACCACCACACAACTCCCATGACGAAGGGTTCGAATTACCTCATTCAGTACTAACTGCACGTCTTGAGCATGATGCAGGACATAGCAGAGCAAGACCGCGTCGAGGGTTTTGTCAGCAACCGGAAACCAACAGCCGTCATATTGCTCGTACCTGATTGCGGCCTGCGTTCCCTCACTAAGATCAATCCCCATCACCGGCGTTTCAAGGAGTGCTGACAAGTGATGGGCAATGAATCCATTTCCACAGCCAACATCGAGTGTCTCGCCGTGAACCGGAAGGACGCGTGCAATCTCGAGGGCCATGTCGTAGGCTCGACCTACGGCCCGGCGCCGACGTTCTCGACGCCATCTTCGCTTGAGTGCTTCAAAAGGAGCGAGGAAGCCAAATGAGCTCCGGTCCCTGGAAAACTCAGCTGCCTCAGCGATGCTTAGGTGGATAGGCTCGGAACCTGAGCCGAGGTGTTTTCCTGCTGTAATCGAATTGGTAGACATCTCTGAGCCAGGTCTGCAATCGCAATGCCCATGACCCCAGTTGGTAAGCACGTGGAAAAAGACGATGCAAGATTCTGGCGCGAGATCTTCCTGACCACTGCATGCAAGAAACATCGGACGACTGACAACGGTCATCAGGCGAAGCAGCGAAGCAGTGGCACGGGCGTCCCGCCCGTGGGCCGCGCCACATCGGCAACTTGCCGAAAACATCGGACGACTGATAAGCGGTAGCAAGGGACTCGCCCGTGGGGCCGCGCCACATCGGCAAGATGCCGATGCCACTCTCACCTTTGGTATACTGAAGCCGTAAATCCCACAATCTTTGATGGAGCCATGTTGAAGAAAATATTATCTATAGCTTTGCTCGGATCGCTTATCAGCGGCGCTATGGCACAAACAGGAACACGAAACAACAAGACAAACAGTCTGCCGTCCGGTTACTGGCCCCTCGAAAAGAGCCAGCCCATAATCGATAAGACGCAGACGATCAGGCTCGCGCCCGAAGTCTCGCAATTGACGGAGGGCGAGCGGAAAGCAGTAGCGAAACTGCTGGAGGCGGGCCAAATTTTCCAGCATCTTTACGAAGCACAACGACATAAAGAAGCTGCAAGTTCGTTCCAGGCTTTGTTGATGCTCGACAAGAGAATGGGTTCTGCGCCGGCAACACAAAACCTATTAACGCTTTATCGTTTGAATCAGGGACCCATTACCACCACCCTCGAGAATAAGCGCGAAGCTTTCGTGCCAGTTGACTCGCCCGCGCCAGGCAAAACTGTTTTTCCCTGGGGCGTAACCAAAGATGAGATCGAGGGATTCCTCGCGAAACAGCCTGACAAACGCGAACAACTGATGGATCCGCGCACGGTAGTAAGGCGAGCCTCCGCAGCTAATGCTCGAAATGACCTTTCAGTTTTGCTCAAGTATCCGGTTCTTGATGCTCTGCACCTCGGGCTAAAAGCCGAGCTCACTGCAATTTCTCGAAAGGGCGCCAGTTCAGCGCCGGGCGAAGGTTTTTACGCTGTGCCTTACGCAGTTGGCTATGCAGATGAAATGATTCAGGCCCACAAACTATTGAACGAAGCTGCCGCGGCGATTCAACCGAGTGATGACGAATTTGCGCGCTATCTCCGCAACCGCGCTCGTGACCTACTCTCGAATGACTACGAGTCGGGTGATGCAGCCTGGGTCACGGGAAGATTCAAGAACCTCAATGCACAAATCGGTTCATATGAAACTTATGACGATGAGCTGTACGGAGTGAAGACTTTCTTCGGCTTGAGCCTCCTGTTAATGCGCATACCCGAAACGACGGCTCTGCGTCAGGCGATGAAAGGCATGCAGGCTCTCGAAGACTCGCTGCCTTACGATCACCACAAACGAATTAGGGAAGACATTCCGGTTGGCGTTTACGATGTGATCGCCGATTTTGGCCAGACTCGCGGTGGAAATACGGCGACGATCCTGCCAAACGAAAGCTATCTCGCTCGCCGCTATGGACGCACGATTCTGTTGCGCGCGAACATCATGCGCGACCCAAATATTTTCTCGAGTGTCTCCGGGACGCTGGGTGCGGCCATTGGTGCGGACCAGGCCAAAGCGCTGACTCCGGATGGGAATTTTTATCGCACCTTGTGGCATGAAGTGGGCCACTACCTGGGAGTGGACAGAACAAAGGACAATCGCGAACTGGATGACGTGCTGCAAGAGGACTCCAGCGTGCTCGAAGAGATGAAAGCTGATCTGGTATCGCTTTTTGTCGCTGAGCCGCTGCACAAACAGGGTTATTACACGGACGCTCAGCTGCGCTCGGTTTATGCGGGGGGCATCTTGCGCGTCCTGCAGAACAACAAGCCTCGACGCGATCAGCCCTATAACACCATGCAGCTTATGCAATGGAACTTCTTCCTCGAGAATGGGCTGCTTAGCTTCAAAGATGGCAGGTTAGAGGTTCACTATGACAAATATCATTCGGTCATAGGAAAGATGCTCGCGAAGACGCTTGAGGTTCAGTATCAGGGCGACAAGGCAGCAGCTGATCGATTTATCGAGCAGTACACAAAATGGGACGACAATCTGCACGCAGTGGTCGCTAAGAACATTCGCGACACGCAGCGCTATCGCTTCCGACTCTTCAAGTACGCGGCGTTGAACGAGTAGCGCTTAGCTAACAGGCGTTTAGAGTTCAATCTTCAGATTGTGTACTCGGAAAGCCCACACTGAAGTGTGAACTCTAAACGCCTGTTCCGAATGTTGAGATGACGGATCTAAAAACAAGCTACGATCGAGTTGCGGCTCGTTATGCTGAGGAATACTTCGGCGAGCTTGAGCGAAAGCCTGACGATCGCAAACTCCTCGATGACTTCGCCGAACTCATGCGAGACAAAGGCGAAGTTTGCGAGATTGGCTGTGGGCCAGGACAGGTAGCCCGGTATTTGAAAGATCGAGGCGTGAACATGTGCGGCATCGATCTCTCTGAAGAGATGGTGACGGCAGCCACGCGATTAAACCCGGACATTCCTTTTTCAACTGGAAACATGCTCGCGTTGAGTAGGCCTGACGACGTGTTTGCCGGCATCGTTTCGTTCTACGCCATCATTCACATCAAACGGGCCGAAGTCATCGACGCTTTGCGAGAGATGTCACGCGTACTGCAGCCCGGAGGCTATCTCCTGATTACTTTCCACAGCGGCGAAGGTGAGCTGCACCGAGGTGAATGGTATGGTCAGCCAGTTTCGATCGATGTCACGTTGTTCAGTAGTGAAGAAATGAAAGGCTATTGCGAGGCGGCTGGTCTTGAGGTCGATCGGGTAGTTGAGCGCGCGCCTTACGAATTTGAGTATCCCACTACTCGAGTCTACATCCAGGCGAGGAAGCCGTTGTAGTGCAAGCTGCCAGCTTGCACATCGTTGTCTGCCATTCAACTGAGTGCAAGCTGGCAGCTTGCACTACAGCGCGCCTTTACCAAGAAAGTTCTCGCGAAGATAGGTCACCGTATCGTGCAAAGTCTCGCCCGGATCGCGCGGTTTGAATCCAAGTTCACGAGCCGCCTTGTTACAGTTGACGTACCAATAGTGTTGAGCCATTTCGATGGCTGCGGGCTCGACCGGTGAAGCGAGATTCCATTGCTTGAAAAATGCGTCAACGAGTTGAGAACCGGTCACCATCAGCTTCGAAGGTAAGGCGATTTTCGGAGCCGAAATCTTTGTTAGTCGCTCGAGACGGCCAAAGAACTTTGAAAAGGTCCAGTTGGCAGCGCCCATGAGATAGCGTTCGCCGTGCCGCCCCTTTTTCATTGCAACCTGAAAAGCCTGAGCAGCGTCGCGCACATCGACAAAACTCAAACCTCCGGTGGGCACAGCGCTAATCTTGCGAGCCATAAAATCCAGCACAACTTTTGTTGAGCTTAACCGGTCATCATTTGGTCCCAACAACAAGCTGGGATTCATGATCGCGAGCCGCAAGCCTTTGCCGGAAAACCGCTCCAGCGCAGCCATCTCCTGATAAGCCTTGCTGGTGTAGTAAGGCCAGCGGGAAATAATGTCCAGTGGCTGAGGAAAAGTCTCGTCGGGGATGACATCGCCTTTTTCCGTTACGGCGATAGTGCCGCTGGTAGAAGCCATGACGATTGTCTTGACGCCCTCTTCACGCGCTGCGTCGCAAAGGAGCCGTGTACCTTCGACGTGGACTGCGTACATGTCGCGCGCATCGTCACGTTCTCGCGAAACCTTGCCGGCCAGATGGTAGACATCCTTGATGCCTTCGACGGCGCGCTTAACGTCGTCAGTCTTGGTGATTGAGCCTTCGAATGGCTCGACACCCAAATCAACCAGCCAGTCGGGAATGCTGGTCGCCATCACGCGGAGATCTTTTACGCCTGCGGTGACTAATTGACGCACCAGGTGCGAGCCGAGGAATCCTGTCCCCCCAGTAATTAGAGTCGTTGCTCGCGGCCGCTTCTCAATAGCTGCACGACGTTTTGCGCCAGCTTTTACCGGCGTCATCCGCGCCGTTCGCTTTTTCGTTGTTGCCATAAATGCTGTAGCACAGACTTCAGTCTGTGTTTACCCATCCCTGAAAGGATCTGCTTTCGGCTTGTGTTTAAGGTGACCGAGTGGTTAGCCCCTAGCGACACTTTTGAAGTACGGATCACACAGACTGAAGTCTGTGCTACCCGCGCGCCGTTCGCTTTTTCGTTGTTGCCATAAATGCTGTAGCACAGACTTCAGTCTGTGTTTACCCATCCCTGAAAGGATCTGCTTTCGGCTTGTGTTTAAGCTGACCGAGCGGTTAACCCCTAGCGACACTTTTGAAGTACGGATCACACAGACTGAAGTCTGTGCTACCCGCGCGCCGTTCGCTTTTTCGTTGTTGCCATAAATGCTGTAACACAGACTTCAGTCTGTGTTTACCCATCCCTAAAAGGATCTGCTTTCGGCTTGTGTTTAAGGCGACCGAGTGGTTAATCCTTAGCGACACTTTTGAAGTACGGATCACACAGACTGAAGTCCGCGCTACTCAGCCGACGAGTTCTTCCACGGTCAGCTCTTTTTCGGCGATACCGGCGCGTCGTTCGCTCTTCCATCGCGCGCGTAAGGCCTTCGCATCGAACTTCGCATTCTGGCGATCCCGCAAGTTTTCCACCTGATGCTTCACAAGCGCCGCGATCAACCGATACGCCTCAGCGCGTGCCATTCCTTTCGTCATCTCCTCGAGCTCTTCAAGCGGGAGAAAGCGTCCGATGCGCGCTCCGACTTCGCGGCCCTTGAGAATGCTGGAGCCTTTCGGAAAAGCTTCGTACGTCCCGTGCAGGTACACCGGTAATATTCCGACGCCGGAATGAAGCGCCAGGTAGCCGATGATTGGCTTGAAGTCTGCCATCTGCCCGGAAACGGATCGAGTGCCTTCCGGGAAAATCAACGCGTTGTAGCCTCTGTCAAGAAAGGAACGCGCATGTCGTAGTGACTGTCGCAGGGAACCCGTCCGCTCCATGGGAACAAGGTTGGTAAAGTTCTCCATGTAGGCGCGCTTGTACTTGTTGTCAAAGAAATAATCAGCGGCGGCGAGGGCGACCATGTCTCGACCAGCTTCGCCGAGGGCCGCTTTGGTCAAGCCCATATCGAGATGCGAGGTGTGATTTGGAGCGACGATGAAATTCGTATGCGGCGGAATATTTGTCCGGCCTTCATACTGAGTCTTGAGCAGTCGCTCATAAAAGAGCCTTTGTACTACATCGACGCCTTTGTTCCCGACGGTCCGAACAATTGCCGGGATATGAATTTCGTCCTCAGCTTTCTTCTGCTCAGCTTCAGCGCGCGCCGTCCTTGCTTCGCGACTCTGTTCGGCAGCTGCCTGGCGGCTGACAACGGTGCTAAGCTCCCGGACATCCTGGACTTCGTTAAAGCGCTCGGGCGAAGAAATTGAGCCACCAGCGTTTTCCACCGCCGCTGCCAACTCAACAAACATCAAGCTGTCGAAACCAAGATCTCCCATCCTGGTATCGATTTGAATTTCACTGACCGGTCGATTGCTGACTGATGAAACAATATTCCTCAGCCACATCGCGTCATTGCTCTTACCTTCCTTTCCAGCACCGGCTCGACCAGCTTTCTGCGTTTGCTCGAGCTGCTGCATGATATCGACCACCTCATTCCGCTTGACCTTGCGAGTAGCTGTGCGCGGCAACTCGATATCGGTGAAGTGAAGCAACTTCACGCGCTTGTAATAGGGAAGGCTGGCTGAAACTTCGCGGAAGTGGTCTTCGACTTTTCGTCGCAACTCATCACGGGAGAGGGCGATGTCGTACTCGTCATCTGCTACCGCCAGACAGGCTACTTTCTCGCCAATCCCATCGGGGAAGCCAACGATGCTGAGTTCCTTAATGTATGGTGAATCCGAATAGATTTCTTCAAGTTCATCCGGATAAACATTCTTGCCGTTCGTATCAACGATGATTTCTTTCGAGCGACCGACCAGATAGAGATTGCCATCATCGTCGAGACGTCCAAGGTCCCCGGTGTACAGCCAACGATCCACGAGGGCGCTGCGAGTGGCGGTTTCGTTCTCAAAATAACCGAGCATCACATTCGGACCGCGGGCAATGACTTCGCCCACACCGCTCGAGTCCGGATTGGCAATGCGAACTTCGACGCCGGGCAAGGCGCGACCGACACTGCCGACGAGCAGGCGATTCTCGGGGCGTGTGACGGTCAGCACAGGTGCGGCTTCCGTCAAACCGTAACCTTCAAGAATTGTGAATCCCAGCCCGCGAAAATCATTCTGCACCTTCTCCCCAAGCGCTGACCCTCCGCTGATGAAGTAGCGAATGCGCCCGCCGAGACCTTCGTGGATCGGATAGAAAAGGAATTGACCAAAATTCAGAGCGGTCTTGTCTCGCAGCCAGGCGTTTGCCTGGATCATCAAGTCGGCAGTCTTTCCGATCCAATCGCTTTGCTCGTAGAGTCGATTCTTGATGCGACGGTGCAGTAATTCCCAAAGAGCCGGCACGCCGACCATGCCCGTGACATGTCCATTCTTGATTGCTTTCGCGAGCGCATCACTGGTCAGCTCAGGCAAGTACGTAATCTGCGCGCCTCGACTGAGCGGAGTAAGAAAGCCGGTCGAGAACTCAAACGTATGATGGAGCGGAAGGACTGACAACACGCCATCTTTGGTGGACATGTCGAAAACTGACGAGAGCATCGACACCATGCTGGTCAGGTTTCGATGTGACAACATCACGCCCTTTGGACTGCCCGTCGTTCCGGAAGTGAAAATGAGCGAAGCGACAGATTGTGTATGGACACGCGCGGGCAACAGGGCGATGCGTTGGTCTTCAGTCACCTCATCAGGCATGGCGAATACATCATCAAAGGTCCAAAGCTTCGGAGAGAGACCTTCGGTTGCCAGGCGTTGTTGTAGCTCGCTGTGCTCCTGCGCCAGCTTGGCGCTGAGCACCAGCGCAGCTGCATCACCAGCGCGAGCGAAGTTAATAATTTCATCGATTGAGCTGTCAGGATCGACGGGAATACAGGTGGCGCCTGATTTCAAGACACCGAAATACGTCATTCCCCATTCCGGCGCATTCTGGCTGACCAGCATCACACGATCGCCGGCCTTGATGCCTTCGCTGGCAAAAAATCCTGCCGCTCGTAAAGCGAGCTCGCGAACATCCGCGTAGGTGTACTGTTCCTTGTGACCATCCCGCTCGATCCGCATCGCGACCCGCGTTGCATGTCGCTTCGTTGAGGTCTCAAACAGCTCCAACAAATCGCGGTAGGTGTAAATGCGCTTCGGCTGGGCGCGCATCTCCTCTTCGAGCGTTGGGAAGACCCACTCTTTCAAGCCGGGCAGGTGAATGTTCATCCAGTAGTCGTACCAGTCGAACTGCTCCGGATTCCAAACCAGGAGTGCTTCTTCGTCTTTGCGGATGCGGCTGAATAAAGATCGGAGGTTGTCGGAACGAAAGACGTAGGCGTTCTCGTTAGTGAACGGCCTGAAAATATCGAAAGCTTCCTTTGTTTCGTGTGTGATCTCTTCGACTCGATCGACGTTGCTTTTTACAAAATCAATGACGTCGGTGATACGACCGCCACCCCAGCGCGGCTTGGCTCGATCGAGCAGCGACGAGACTTTCTTTGCCGCGGCATTCATCATTGGCGCTGACGTCTTCTCAAACCGGCTGGTTGTTACCGGCCGCGGCTCCATCCGCGCGGCGATCTGATTGACAAACTGGATGCCGGTATCTTTCTCGAGGAAGTGTTTGCGCTTGTACAGCCCGACCAACCCGATGATGCGTTCCATGTTGTTCGGGTTCGAGTCTCCGGTGGCGGCTTGATAAACGAGACGGGGCTCTTCGACGCAAGCCGAAGCAGTGATGGCAAGCATCGCTGAGGCAACTTGGTCTACCGGAGTGATGTCGAGAATCAACTTGTCATTAGCCGGGATTTGAGTCTGGCCCTTGAGGACCATGAAAATGATCGGCGCTGTAGTTGTGAAGCCTTCATTCCAGCCGGGAAATGGATAGGATTTTGCCGATTCCACAATGCTCGGGCGCAGGATGCTGCGGACCATGCCCGTCTCGGCGGCGACGAGCTGCTCACCCAGCGATTTGGTGTAGGTGTAAATATTGGGCCAACCCCACCAGGCTGCGCGTTCGACACCCAAATCAGTTAGACGCTCGCGAATCCAAACTTTTCGTTCGCGCGCAACGGCGAGACCCAAAGCATCGGGATCATCGGCATCTCGACCTTCTTCGGCCAGCCGTTTGCGGGCCTGATCACGAAATCGAGAAGTCATCATTGCGTCACGCGCAGCTTCTCGAACCCGTTCAGAGAGCTTTGCGCAATCTTGAATCTCCTGCTCGACGGAGAATTCCACACCGGGCATTTCGTGTCTGCGCGGGAAGTAGCCGATGACAGGATCACTTTCAAAGACGGATCCTGACCGGTTACCCGCGACGAAACACGTCGATACATGAACAAGTGCTGGTCTTTTCATGCGCCGCGCAAAAGCAATCACGTTTTGCGTGCCGACGACGTTAGTTCTTAACGCGCTTTCGAGGGTGGGATTAAAGGTTACGTTCCCGGCGGTATTGATGACGACGTCAGTTAAATCAGCCAGCTTCTGAGCTTCCTCTTCGGTGAAGCCGAGGTTGGTCTCGCCGATGTCACCGCCGACGACGGTCACTTTGTCGCGAATGAATCCTTCGAAGGCATCGCCGTAGCGCTCGCGAACTGGATCAAACGGGCGCGCGGTAATCACACTATTCCAAAAACGATTTTCGGATTCTTCCTGTGAGCGAGCGCGTACCGTTACATAAACCCGACCGACATTTGGAAAGCGATGCAGCAGCATGCTCAGCGTGACCTTGCCGAGAAAGCCGGTGCCACCGATTACAAAAATGCTTCGGTTATTAAAAATTTCAGTTGGCGATAACTTCATAATTATGAAACTGGTAGGGGCGGACCTGTGTATCCGCCCTTGTTCCGGATAATGGCGAGGGCGGACACACAGGTCCGCCCCTACGTTTCATTATTACTCCATATCCGCGATGCCGATCATCGGCTGGTGCAGCATCGTGATCTCAGCGGAAGTACCCATGTAGCCTCGCGCCATCGCGATGGCCTCAGTCAGGTTGTCTGCTCGCTCCCAGCCCAGAATTGCCGGAACGTGAGCATTCTCTGCGCCCGCCACAATCACCCTGCCAATGTGCTGGCGCCCGTTCTCGCCCCAGTACCACATAAAGAACGGGTGCGCGCCGTGATACGCGTTACCGCGGCGATACATCTCCACGTAGCTCGGATTGTTCGCGAACTCCTGTTCGTATTTTTCTCGAAGCACAAAAGCATCGCGCGTCTCTGGTAGCAGCCGATTGAAGAATTCGATGTAGCTCGGGTGAAACTGATGATCAAACTCGTCGTAGCACGGGTGATGCAGAATCATCACTCCACCTTTTTTCAGTAACGGCTTGTTGCGATAAAAGTTGAAGTGATAGCCCAGACCCATAACCTGGACCAGAAGCGGATTGAGTATCGAATAGACATTGTATGGGGAGATGTCGGGAATGCCCGTGATCAGGATGTCACACTGGCCGCGGACCGGAATGGCGTATTGCTCGAATCCTTTGGCGATGATCTTGGCGTGCACAGGCTCGGTCTTTCCAGCATGACAGGCAGTCATTTCGTATTGCGCGGGCCGCGAGTGCAAAAGCTTACGCCGCGCCGGACGCGGCAGCTTGCTCATCGTGTATCGCATTGCTTCGAACTTCATCCGATCAAAGGCAGTAAAGTCATCCTCGTTCTTAAGGAGGAAATCCATGTCGCCTTTGTACATTCGATTATTGATCGCGGTCTCGATGTGAAAGACGTTGACATGCTCGTCGACAAGCTTGCCGAGCCGAACGCATTTGTTGTTGAGCTCAGACCGCGCCGGATCCATGTAGCTGTCCGACTCACGAATCGTCTGCGGCTCGTGATGCGCGCGCAAAGAGACATAATCACAAAGTCCGACTGCGACTGACTTATGACCGCCATCCATCGGGACCAGGTTGATGTTGGCGTAAATGAGCAAGTCGCTCTCCGCGGCTCGACGGTTGAGATTTAGCGGCTCTTTGTGACGAGTCTCGCCGATCTTTATCATCCCCTCGGTCCACTCGGCGTCGTGGTTGTAGTAGCGATCGGGGTAGAACTCGTCGAAGATCTTTTGCCCGACCATTCGCTTCATTTCCCACGGAGTCATTTTACGGTGCAGGGAATTGGCGATGATAATGTGAACGTCGTCGACGCCATGGCCGGCGAGCATGTCGAGAACGATCTCGAGAATCGTTTGGCGAATGTCGGGAGTTGCCATCGGCGGCAAGGGCAAGCTGATGTCGTCGACGGCAATCGTCACCTTCATCCCGGGCTCAAGCTGCGCGAAGAGCGGATCACAGTCGTGAGGGTGATTCAAAGCATAACGAATTGCTGCTTCGCGATTGGGCAATCCTTTGAGAGGCGGATTCGGATACAGCACTCGAGTGCCAATCGGGAGATCTTCCAGAATGAAGTCCTCGCCCGAAGGCATGATGCGCGGTGCGCTGTCACGGTCAATGTAGATAACCGATTCGTGCGTTTTTCTTCTTAGTTGTAGGGCCATATTTAGTAGCACAGACTTCAGTCTGTGTTTTGCTAACCAATCAAGAAAATCAACCAGAAACTGCCCGACGCTAGCGGCGATTCAAGCCGGAAGAGTTGTGCCAAAATGAAAGCGAGGCGCAGA
>Ga0134125_10004926_pt1 | contig 15218 bp, 12 predicted proteins | sample KB31751_FD_96464 | JGI IMG/M metagenome (GOLD analysis project Ga0134125, IMG submission 96464) | Terrestrial soil microbial communities with excess Nitrogen fertilizer from Kellogg Biological Station, Michigan, USA - KB3-175-1 | ecosystem: Environmental > Terrestrial > Soil > Unclassified ... | reverse complement strand
CACCGACCGGCCGATGCGTCAGTTGGCGGCGCGCTACGGCGCCGGTCTTGTCGTCTCGGAGATGATCGCCAGCGGCGCGCTCAGCGTCGGCAACGACGACATGCGGCGCAAGCTCGCGCCGTCGCCCGGCCTGCCGCACATGGTGCAGCTTGCCGGCTGCGAAACCGCATGGATGGACCGTGCGGCCCGGATCGCCGAGGACGCCGGCGCCGACGTCATCGACATCAATTTCGGCTGTCCGGCCAAGCGCGTCACCAACGGCTACGCCGGCTCGGCGCTGATGCGGGTGCCCGATCTGGCGCAGTCGCTGGTCGAGGCCGTGGTCAAGGCGACCTCCAGGCCGGTCACGGTGAAAATGCGGCTCGGCTGGGACGACGACAGCCTCAATGCACCCGAGATCGCCCGCCGCGCGGTCGACGCCGGCGCGCAGATGATCACCGTGCACGGCCGGACCCGGCAGCAGTTCTACAAGGGCGAGGCGCGGTGGCGTCCGGTCCGCGACGTGGTGGAAGCAGTGCCGGTGCCGGTCGTCGTCAATGGCGACATTGCCAGTCTCGCCAGCGCGCAGGAGGCGCTCGAGCAATCCGGCGCCGCCGCCGTGATGATCGGCCGGGGCGCGCAGGGGCGCCCTTGGCTCGTCGGCCAGGTCGCCGCCGGTCTTGCGGGCGGGCCGATCCCTGAGGCGCCGGTCGGTTCGGAGCTCATTGCGGTGGTGGTCGAGCACTATGAGGGCGTGTTGAGCGAGTACGGTATCGATGTCGGCGTGCGGGCGGCGCGAAAGCACATCGATTGGTACCTGGAAGGGCATATGTGTGATGCCAAGAAAATCGCGCGGAAGCGGCTCCTGGAGTCGCTGAACCCCGTCGAGGTGATCGCGCTCATCGAGGATCTATTCAGCAACGGGGTGAGGGCGGCTGCATGAACGAGATCACGCCCAACCTGTCGCTCGCGGTGCTGCAGGCGCTGCCGCAGCCGGTTCTGGTCGTTGACCATAACCGCATGATTGTGTTCGTGAATTATGCCGCCGAGGCGTTCTTCGGCGCGTCGCTGAGCGTGCTCAGCCGGCAGCGGCTGGACGACATCATCGCCTTCGGGTCGCCTATCGTGGGGCTCGCCCAAGCCGTCGGCGAGCGCGGTGCGCCGATGGCCGAGTACCGTGTCCATGTCGGCTCCGTCCGCTTCGGCGATGCCGCCGACGACCGCATCGTGGACGTCTTTGCAAGCCCGTTGTCTGACCTGGATGCCCGTGTCGCCTTGCTTTTCCAGGAACGCACGATGGCCGACAAGATCGACCGCCAGCTCGTCAGCCGGGGGGCGGCGCGCTCGGTTTCGGGCCTCGCCTCGATGCTGGCGCACGAGATCAAGAACCCCTTGTCCGGCATTCGCGGCGCGGCGCAATTGCTGGAACAGTCGGTCACCCCTGAGGAACTACCGCTCGCCCGCCTGGTACGCGAGGAGGTCGACCGCATCGTCGACCTCATTGATCGCGTTGAGGTCTTCGGTGACGAGCGACCGATCGAGCGCGAAGCGATCAACATCCATGTGGTGCTCGACCGCGTGAAATTGCTGGCAAAATCCGGGATCGCCAGGAACATCACCTTCTCCGAAGACTACGATCCCTCGCTGCCACCGGTCTTCGGCAACCGCGACCAGCTCATCCAGGTCTTCCTGAATCTCGTAAAAAACGCCGCCGAGGCCCTGGACCGCACACCCAAAGGCGAAATCAAGATCTCGACCGCTTTCCGGCCAGGAATCCGCATCGCTGTGCAAGGCGTCAGCCAGCGCATTTCGCTGCCGCTCGAGATTGTCATCGAGGACAACGGCCCCGGTATTTCCGCCGATCTGCTGCCGATCTTGTTCGATCCGTTCGTGACGACCAAGGCCAGTGGATCAGGACTGGGTCTTGCGCTGGTCGCCAAGCTCGTCGGGGACCACGGCGGAGTCATCGACAGTGACAGCCGCCCCGGCCGGACCCGTTTCAGAGTGCTGTTGCCCGTGGCCAAGGGCGTGAAGATGCCGGATGAGGCCATCGAGGTTGCGGCGCAATGAGCCAGACTGTCCTGCTTGCAGACGACGATGCAGCGATCCGCATGGTGCTCAACCAGGCACTAAGCCGCGCGGGCTACGACGTTCGGCCGACCGGCAACTTATCGACCATGTGGAATTGGGTCAGTCGGGGCGAGGGGGATATCCTCATCACCGATGTGATGCTGCCGGACGGCAACGCCTTCGACATCATGCCGAAGATCAAGAAGCTGCGTGCAGATTTGCCCGTCGTGGTGATGAGCGCGCAAAACACCTTTATGACGGCCATCCGGGCCAATGAGGTGGGCGCCTACGAGTATCTGCCAAAGCCGTTCGACATTACCGAAGTCCTGTCCGTGGTCGCGCGGGCCCTGGCGGACGCAAAGAAGGTCGGAGGGAAGCCCCGGCGGGAAGACGAGCCGGCAGAAGCGATGCCACTCGTCGGCCGATCACCGGCGATGCAGGACATCTATCGGGCTCTTGCCCGACTGATGCAGACCGACCTGACTGTCATGATCACGGGGGAGAGCGGCACCGGCAAGGAGCTCGTGGCGCGCGCGCTGCACGACTTCGGCAAGCGCCGGAACGGGCCGTTCGTGGCGATAAATATGGCTGCCATCCCCCGGGACCTCATCGAAGCGGAGCTGTTCGGGCACGAGAAGGGGGCATTCACCGGTGCGACGGCGCGGCAGTCCGGCCGGTTCGAACAGGCCGAGGGCGGAACGCTGTTTCTCGATGAGATCGGCGACATGCCGATGGATGCGCAGACTCGCCTGTTGCGTGTGCTGCAGGAGGGCGAATACACGATGGTCGGCGGCCGGACGCCGATAAAGTCCAATGCCAGAATCGTTGCCGCAACGCACCGCGACCTGAGCCAACTGATCCGGCAGGGACTGTTTCGCGAGGACCTCTATTACCGCCTGAACGTCGTTCCGATCCGCCTACCGCCACTACGCGAGCGCAGCGACGATATCGGCGATCTGGTCAGCCATTTCCTGCGGTCAGCCCAGCGGGAGGGCGAGCCGTTGAAGACCGTATCGCCCGATGCCATAAGACTAATGCAAGCCTATGGTTGGCCGGGCAATGTGCGCGAACTCGAGAACCTCGTCCGCCGCCTTGCCGCGCTCTATGCCGACGAAAGTATTTCCAAGGAAATCGTCCAGGCGGAGCTGAATATTGGCGATCGCCAGTCGATCCCGGCGGCCTCTGGTCCTATCGACGTTTCGGCGGCCGTGGAAACCCACGTGGCGCAACTGCTTCGCGACCATGAGCCGAAACTTCCGCCACCCGGCGTCTACCAGCGGGTGCTGGACAAAGTAGAGGCGCCCCTGATTGCCATGGTGCTCAATGCCTGCGGTGGCAACCAGATCAAGGCAGCCGAACTGCTCGGCCTCAATCGAAATACTCTGCGCAAGAAAATCCGAGCGCATTCGATCGAAATCGTCAAGCACAGCCGGCGGAACGGCTAGTTACTCTTCGACCCAGGACTCGAATGTCCCATCCTTTTTGAGGCGAGCAATGACATATCCACCCCGGCCGGGCTGGACGACGAAATCGAAGTCGGGCTCAATACTACGATAGACGGCCGCAGTGCTCTCGGCGCTCTCGCGCGAGGATCGAACAATCGGCCGCCCTCCGGTCTCTCTTACGAATGCCTGCGACATGGCTCAGCTGCTTGGTAGCGCGTAGGCGATGAGCTGGTCCGACACCTTGGGCTCGAGAATCGAGTTTCCGCCGACCGCGAACACTACGTATTCCTTGCCTTTATAGGTGTAGACGGCCGGCTCCGCTACGGCGGGCGCCTCGACGAGGGATTGCCAAAGAACTTTCCCAGACTTGAGATCCAGGGCGCGGACGCGGCTGTCCATGGACGCACCGATGAAGATCACGCCCGTCTTGGTGATCACCGGGCTTCCGATCGTCACCGACCCCCAACTCTCCGGCATGTAGAACCCCCACTTTTGGACTTCACCGAAGGGAAACCGCCAATTCAGCTTGCCGGTATTCAGGTCGTAGGATGAGATCGTGCCATAGGGACCGTTCCAGCACGGCATGCCCAGCGGATTGAGGAACGTTTGCAGCATGAAGCCGTAGGGAGCACCGAGCTGCGCGAAATAGCCGTTGCTGTTCTTCTGGCCGACGCTCTCGCCGGCGTTGATCTTGTCGTACTCTGCACGGGGAATGAGCTTGTAAATCTGGGCGACCTCAGACGAGTTGACCACATAGGTGTTCGTCGTGGGATCGAGGGCGCCGCCGCCCCACTCGATGCCGCCTGCCGTGGCGGGGAACGCTAGCGTGCCCTTGAGACTCGGCGGGGTAAACCGGCCGTCGTATCGAAGGCTCGCCATAGTGCGGCTGCAATAACCGCCGCCCAAAGCGTCAGCGAGCCACGAAACTCCTGGAAATTGGTCGGGCACGGTGGCCTGCGGTGTCGTCGGCCAAGGCTGTGTCGGACTGGCTTTTTCGCCCTGGATATCAGAAGGCGGGACCGGTTTCTCGTCGATCGGGAAGATCGGTTTCCCAGTCAGCCGATTCAGCACGAACAGAAAGCCCATCTTGCTCGACTGGATCAAGGCCGGAACCACGCTGCCGTCGGCCTGCTTCAAGTCGAACAGCACGGGGGCTGAGTTGGTGTCGTAGTCCCAGATGTCGTGGTGCACGATCTGGTAACTCCAGACCACCTGGCCATTGTCGGGATTGAGCGCCGTCACCGAGGTCGAAAGCGGCATCGGAGCGAGGCGATCGCCGCCATAGTAGTCCGGGCTCGGCGAACTGATCGGTATGAACAGCAGGTTGTTCTTTTCGTCCACCGACATGCTCGACCAGATGTTGGAGGTGCCGGTCTTCGGATCCAGGTCGGGAGGAATGGAGTCAAACTTCCAGTTGAGCTTGCCGGTCTGGGCATCGATGGCGAAGAGCGAGCCCGGGGGTTGCACCGCCTGCGTCCAGTCCTGGCCCGACCAACCTACGAAGAGCTGGTTCTTGTACACGGTCGGCGGCTGCAGGATCGAAAGCGGCCACTTGTTGTTGACGGTGTTCCACTGGTTGATGTCGAGAACGCCGTTCTGGCCAAAGCCTGTACAGGCCTGACCGCTATCGGCGTCGACGGCGAAAATCTTCCCGTCCATGGTGCCCAGATAAACGATCTTCTGACAGGGTTGTCCGGCCGTCGGCGTTGCGGATTGCCAATAGGACAGGCCGCGGTTCTTGAGCTCGCCTTGCGTGGGGTCGACGAGCTTGGTCTTGGTGTCGAAGGTCCATTTTACTTTGCCCGTGTCCGGCTCGAGAGCAAAGATGCGGTCGAATACCGTCGACACGTATAGGGTGTCGTTGACGAAAAGCGGCGTTGCGCCCCAGTCGGATGCCTTGGGTCCATTCGGATTCTTGCCATCCGACACGTCTCCCGTATGCATCTGCCAAGCCACACCCAGCTTGCTGACATTGTCGGGGGTGATCTGATCTGACGTGGCGTATTTCTGTGCGTTCAGCTGACCCGTGAAGGTGTACCACGCCTGGCTTCCGTCGCTTGCGGTGGAGCCGGGCTGGTCGTCGGCAACGGACTGGGAACAGAGAAGTCCCGCAGCGAGGGCGGGTAGGACGAGCAGACGCCAGTGCATTTGGATCAACCGAGGTTGGAGGCGGGAGCAGGAGCCGGGCGGGCGATGTGCACGATCCAGGCGATGGCCGCGAGGACGACCAGAGCGAGCAATATCCACGCTTCGAGCAGGTACGCGGCCGCGGCGGTCCCGATGAAATCGAGAACGATCAGGATTTCGAGGATGACGCGGACCCAGCCGTAAATCCGGTCACCGGCGACAATCCCTGCCGCGATGGTCAGAAGAAATGTCGAGACCACGACGAGCAGCGCGCCTTCGCTGCCATGGATGCCGTTGCCGGTCCACACGTAGTTGAAAATGGAATCTATGAACGCGAGAAGCGACAGCAGCGAGACTGCCCACATCGGGCCGTCTGATCTTCGCAAGAATGAACTGGCCATTTGACCACGGCTCTTTAGCTGGTAGGGCATGTTCCAAACCCACCCCGGCTGCTTTCGTTCCGACCTCATCCTCACGACGTGGAGAGGACGTTCATTCGTGGGGGAACTGCCTGGTGTCACATTTCGGCAACATTTATCTTGAAGGGTCGGCAGGTTTAAGCCAGTTTACCCCCTTTCCAGCGGCATCCCGGACGCGCCTGTGACATGACCGACACAGCACTGGCCAGCGGTAGCATCCCGGATGCGCCCCCGGCGCAGACCCCGTCGTCTTTGCTGTTCAGTCAGCGCGGACGGCAGGCTTTGCGGGCGGTCGGGCTCATCGTGGTCGTCCTGTCGGTGCTCGTCGCGTCGGGGTCGTTCCTCATCATGACAGGCGCGACCAGCATCGAGCCGACGCCCGAGGTCTGGACGCTCATCTGGGTGGCGAACGGCCTTCTGGTGCTCCTGGTGATCGCCTTGGTGGTCACCGAGGCGATGTTGCTGGTGCAGTCGCGATTCCTCGGGCAGGCGGGCTCTGGCCTGCAACTGCGGATGGTGACGATGTTCGCACTGGCCGCAGCTGTGCCCGCGGTCATTGTCGCGATCGTTGCAACAATATCGCTCAATCAGGGCCTCGATCAGTGGTTCTCCGAGCGAACCAAGACCATGGTCGAGAGCTCGCGGCAGGTCGCCCGCTCTTACATGCTCGAGCACGCGCAGGTTCTGCGGGACGACATCATCTGGGTTGCTGGGGAACTCGAGCAGGCGCACGACACCTTCCAGACCGACCGCGAGCAGTACCAGCGCATCCTCACCGCGCTGGCGGTTACCCGCTCGCTGCCGTTTGCCGAACTCATTTCGGGCAACGGCGACACTTTGATGAGCGCCCAGATCGCGGCGCAGGGAGTGTCGCCTCAGTTGCCGGATGGGTTGATCCCGCACGTGGTCGAAGGGGTGCCGACGCTGATCTCGCCGGGTGACACACAGCTCGTTGGCGCGGTGATCAAGCTGCGCGGGTACGACAACACCTACCTGTTCGTCGCGCGGCCTGTGAACCAGGAAGTCCTCGAATTCATGCGACTGACGGACGACAACGTCACTGAGTACCGCCAGTACGCGTCGAACCGGCTGGTTTTCCAGATCACGTTCACGATCATGTACCTGGGCCTTGCGCTGGTGCTGCTGCTCGCGGCGCTCTGGGTTGGCATCGCGCTTGCCAACAGGTTCGTCGACCCGATCCGAAATCTGATGATCGCGTCGAGCCGTGTCTCCGATGGCGATCTCGACGTACAGGTGCCGGTCCAGCCGGGCAGGGGCGATCTTCGCGATCTTTCGGATCGCTTCAACACCATGACCCGACAGCTCAAGACCCAGCGGGTCGCTCTGGTGCGCGCCAACGAGACCAACGAGAAGCGTCGGCAATTCACCGAAGCCGTGGTGGAGGGGGTCTCTGCCGGGATCATCGGTCTCGATCCCTTCGGCGGGATTACGCTGTTCAACGCCCGTGCCGCCGAGATGCTCGGCCGCGATGAAATTTCGGTCATCGGACTGCAAGTGGGCGAGGTGGTGCCGGCGCTGGGGCCGATCGTCGAGCGTGCCAGATCCTCACGTCGCGGGCAGATCCGGGACCAGATCGAGATCGGGTCGGGCCCAGACTACCGGACGTATCAGGTCCAGCTGACGCGAGAAGGCTCGATCGCGGAGAGCAAGGGCTATGTGGTAACACTTGACGATATCACTGACCTGCTGTCGGCGCAGCGCACCGGCGCCTGGGCGGACGTGGCGCGCCGCATCGCGCACGAAATCAAGAACCCTCTCACGCCCATCCAGCTTTCCGCCGAGCGGCTGCGCCGGCGCTACGCCAAAAAACTCGAAGATGATTTCGAGGTCTTCGACAAATCGATCAACACCATCCTCAGGCAGGTGGGCGACATCGGGCGAATGGTGGACGAGTTTTCGTCTTTTGCCCGCATGCCCGAGGCCAAACCGGCCAAGGCCGATCTGAGCGAGGCGGTGCGGTCGGCGGTGTTTCTCGAGAGCGTCCGATTGCCGGACGTCTCGATCAAGATGGACCTTCCGGAGCAGCCGCTTATAGCCTTCTTCGACCAGCGGCTGATTGCGCAGGTTCTGACCAACCTCATCAAGAATGCCGTGGAAGCGATCGAAGGAGCAGGGCTCGAGGCGATCAAAGGGCCGGTGATCACGGTCCAGATTCGCGAGGAGGGCGGCCGAGCGCGGGTTTCGGTGTCCGACAACGGCAAAGGCTGGCCGAAGGAAAACCGGCAGCGTCTGCTCGAACCCTATGTGACCACGCGCGAGAAAGGCACGGGCCTTGGCCTGGCGATCGTTGCCCGCATCATTGAGCAGCACGGCGGTTCCGTCGACCTGATCGACGCCGAGCCGGACGAAAACGGCCGTGTCGGCGCCTGCTTCAGCTTCACCTTGCCGCTGACCGCGCCGGACGCAGATGATGACGCCCAGTCAATGGGGAATGCCGCCCCGATAGCTCCCGAAGCATCTGCTGAAATTGCGGCAACTCAACCTATATCAGCCCAACCTGCGTCACAGCAGGCCGACCAGAAACCCGCTCCCGAGGGCCAAGAGGAGCCGCCGGTCATGGCGGTCGAAAAGACATAATTCATGGCGCGTGATATTCTCATCATCGACGACGAGGACGATATTCGTGACCTCATCGCCGGTATTCTTGAAGACGAGGGCTACGAAACCCGACAGGCACACGACGCCGATTCGGGACTGAACGAAATTGCCCGTCGTCGGCCCAGCCTCGTCTTTCTCGACATCTGGATGCAGGGGTCGCGCCTCGACGGGCTGCAGTTGCTCGACGTCTTCCAGAGCCAGCACCCGGAAATGCCGGTGGTGATGATCTCCGGCCACGGCAATATCGAAACGGCCGTTTCGGCCATCCGGCGCGGCGCTTACGACTATATCGAGAAACCGTTCAAGATCGACCGGCTGCTACTCATCACCCAGCGCGCCATGGAGGCGACACGGCTCAAATCCGAAGTGGAGGAGCTCCGCGGCCGCGCCAGTACGCAGTCGATCGACATGGTGGGCGTCTCGCCGTCGCTGCAACAGGCGAGGGCGGTCATCGAAAAGTCGGCGCCGACCAATTCGCGCATCTTTATTTCCGGGCCGTCGGGGTCGGGTAAGGGGCTTGCCGCCAGGCTCGTTCATCATCGCAGCCCGCGCGCAGAGTCTCCCTTCGTCGAGATCAACTGTTCACTGTATTCGCCGGACGAGGTGCAGGTCGTCCTGTTCGGCCGGGAGACCCGCGAGAAGACCGGGACCTTGCGTACCGAGGTCGGCGCGCTGGAGCGGGCGCACGGAGGAACTCTCTACCTGAGCGAGGTCGCTGCGCTCCCCGCCCCGGCCCAGGCGGCACTCCTGCGAACGCTGGTCGAGAACAAGTTCAATCGGGTTGGCGGCACAGTCGCCGTGCCGATCGACGTGAGGATCATCGCCGCGAGTTCGCAGAACGTTGCGCAACTGATCGAGCAGGGAACGTTCCGATCCGATCTGTTCCATCGATTGTCGATCGTGCCACTGCAACTCAGCCCGCTGAAAGAAAGGCGCGAGGACGTGCCTCCCTTGGTCGAGCTGTTCATCGACCAGATCGCGCGGATGCATAACCTGCGCAGTCTGGCGGTCGGCGCAGACGCGATCGCGGTATTGCAGGCGCAGGACTGGCCGGGCAATGCGCGGCAGCTTCGGAATTCGATCGAGCGGCTGCTTATTCTGATCAAGGACGTGCCGCCGGAGAACGGCGTGATTACCGCGCAGATGCTTCCGCCGGACATCGGCGAAGTGCTGCCGACGGTTGGTGACACCGACGAGTCGGCGCACCTGATGAGCCTGCCTCTTCGTGAGGCTCGCGAGGTGTTCGAGCGGCAATATCTCATGGCGCAAATAGAGCGGTTCGGCGGAAACATCTCAAAGACCGCCGAGTTCGTAGGCATGGAGCGCAGCGCTCTGCACAGGAAGATCAAGTCGCTCGGCCTCTAGTAGGCAGGACCAACCGTCTGTGGCATAGTGCCCGACGTGGGGGCGGACCAAGTTGGTGGTAATCGGCGGGCTATTTGCTCGCCGATGATCTCCGACGGCCCGAAGATGCGGCGCCGACAAAAGACAAGAGGCCACAAATGCCCGGCGAAAAGGCACAAAATCTCCAGGACGCATTTCTCAATCATGTTCGCAAGCAGAAGGTCCCGGTGACGATTTTTCTCGTCAACGGCGTCAAACTGCAGGGCGTTATTACCTGGTTCGACAATTTCTGTTTGCTCCTGCGGCGTGATGCCCAATCGCAGCTGGTCTACAAGCACGCGATCTCGACGATCATGCCGGGAGCGCCGATCCAGCTGTTTGATCCGGAGCACGTGGAGGACTAACTAGTCCTCCATGACAGACGAGCTTTTTGACGAGGAGGACCGTCCAGGCGGTCCGCGGCCGGTCGACCACCGGAAGGCTCCAACACGGGCCGGCCTGGTTGTGCCCGATGCGCGCGGCGTCACGAGCCCGCATCCGATCGAGATGCGCAAGGCAGAGTTCGAGGGGCTCGCCGCGGCCATCGGTCTGGACATCGCCTTCTCTGAGATCGTGAAGCTGCGGGAGGTGAAGCCTGCGACCTTCATCGGAGGCGGGCGGCTGGACGAGATCAAGGCGAAGGTCAAGGAGCAGGGCGTTGGTATCCTGCTGTTCGACACGGCGCTGGCCCCGGTGCAGCAGCGGAACCTCGAGACCGAAACAGGGACCAAGGTGCTGGACCGGACCGGCCTCATCCTTGAGATTTTCGGCGAGCGTGCGGCAACCCGCGAGGGCGTGCTGCAGGTCGAACTCGCTCACCTCAACTATCAGCGCAGTCGGCTGGTCCGGTCATGGACCCACCTCGAAAGGCAGCGCGGCGGTTTCGGCTTCCTCGGCGGCCCCGGTGAAAGCCAGATCGAAAGCGACCGCCGGCTGATCGAGGAGCGCATCAAGCTGCTCGAGGAGCGGCTCGACAAGGTGAAGCGATCTCGCGGGCAACAACGCGGCAATCGGGACGCGATGCAGCTGCCGATCGTAGCGCTCGTCGGGTACACGAATGCGGGAAAATCCAGCCTGTTCAACCGCCTGACCGGCGCGGGCGTGTTTGCCGAAAACCTGCTGTTCGCAACCCTTGATACAACGATCCGAAAGCTGCAGTTGCCGCACGGACGCGACGTCATGCTGTCCGATACGGTTGGCTTTGTTGCGGACCTGCCCACCACACTGGTCGCGGCGTTCCGCGCCACGCTGGAGGAAGTCACCGACGCCGACGTCATCCTGCATGTCCGCGACGTTGCCAACCCGGACACCGCAGCGCAGGCCGCTGACGTGCTGAAGGTATTGGGCGAGCTCGACGTCTCGCCGGAAACCACCCCGATCATTGAAGTGTGGAACAAAGTGGATCTCCTTCCGGATGCCCGCGAGGCGCTGCTGACGCTCGTTCCGGCAGGGGCGGCAGTCGCCGCGGTGCCGGTTTCCGCCCAGACCGGCGAGGGGATCGACCGGCTCCTCGTGACCATTGAACAGACGCTCGCCAAGAAGAGCCGCATCTACCGGGTGCGCGTGCCGCACGCCAACGGCGCGGACGTCGGCTGGCTCTATGGCCATGCCGAAATCATCGGCAAGGAGGAGCCGGATGACGAGGGCCAGACCTACGAAGTTCGCGTCGACCCGCGCCACAAGGCTGTTTTCACGCAGCGTTTTGCCGGTCGGATCGAAGCTCCGTAGCCGGCCTAGGGCTTGCCGGCCTTGTCCGCCACGCGGATTTCGTTCCAGTAGCTGTCGAGACGCTCCAGTCCCGCGTCGCCGATTGGGATACCGTCCTGTTTGGCGCGATCCTCGACATAGTGGAAGCGCCGGGTGAATTTGGCGTTGGCGTCACGCAGCGCTGCTTCCGGGTCGATACCCATGTGACGCGCTAGGTTCGCGATCGCGAAGAGTAGGTCCCCCATCTCTTCGTGCCGCTCGGCCTCCGAGGCTGCGGCATTCAATTCCTCGGTCTCCTCGACGACCTTTGCCATGACAGCATCGACATCCGGCCAGTCGAAGCCGACCGTCGCTGCCCGTTTCGTCAGCTTCTCGGCACGGGCGAGGGACGGCAGGACCGGTGGAACATCGTCAAGAACAGAGGGCTCCGTTTCCCGTTTCGCGGCTTTGGCTGCTCGCTCGTCTGCCTTGATGGCGTCCCAGCGCGCCTTGGCTCCGCCGGCGTTCCTTGCCGCGATCTCTCCGAACACATGCGGATGGCGCCGGATCAGCTTCTCGGTGATCGCCTGGACCACGTCACCAAAATCGAAAAGCCCGGCTTCAGAGGCCATCTGGGCGTGAAACACCGGCTGCAACAGCAGGTCGCCCAGTTCCTCGCGGAGGTCGTCATAGTCCTCGCGCTCGATGGCGTCGGCGACCTCGTAGGCTTCCTCGATCGTGTAATGGCGGATGGATGCAAAGTTCTGATCGAGGTCCCACGGACAACCACCGACCGGATTGCGCAATACCGACATGATCTCGAGCAGGCGGGAAATATCGCGCGACGGCGCGATCGGCGCGTCAGACAAGGTCGAACTCCACGCTTTGGTCGCCGAGCCGGGCGACGACATGACCAGCCCCCGACGTGGGCACCAATCCGCACACCGACCCCGTCGTGATGGTCGTTCCGACCGTTAGCGGCAACGACGGTCGTTGATGATCGGCATAGGCTCTCAGCGACGCCAGTACGCTGCCAAAACCGTGCTTGGCGGGGGCCGCGTAAATCTGCTCACCAGCGAAGTCGATGGCTACGTGCAATCCACTGACGTCCTCGATCGGTGCACGGTTGGCGCCGATGACATAGCCAAGCGCGGACTGGCTGTCCGCCAGTGCTCCCGTAGGGCCGGCGAGTGATCGATCGACGTAGCGCGTACCGCAAACTTCGACACCGGTGAAGTAGTGGTCGATCGCGCCTGGAAGATCGCCGCTGAAGTTCACGTCACGGCCGAGTACCACGCCAATTTCAACCTCGACCCCCAGGACGAGACTGGCAGGCAGACGCAGCGCAAGGGATGTACCGACGCGATCCGCGTAGATCGGCGAGGCAACCCCGACACCATCAGAATGAATGGCCGTCTTCAGCATGCCGATCGCGGCGCCCATTGCGGCGCGCACGCCGTCCTGGATGTCGTAGGCATCCTCGCGACTGAGTTCCTTGTAGGTGCTGGCGTTGACCGTGCGCGTACCGGCGAGGGCCGCGGTGGCAAGGCGCCTCGTGAGTTCAGTCGTGTCCATCGATCGCGCTCGTTCGAATCCGCAAGAGTTAGGCGAACCTAGCCAGTCGCGGCGCGAGTCCCAACCCCGGCGAGGTCCCATCTGTGTTTCGCATAATATATATTATGGAACTTTTGTGGATCGAATGGGGAACTACGAGTCGAAGTGCGTGGCTAGCGTAAGATCCGATCAAATTGAATATGTTATCGAGCCATCCTCACTCAAAACGTTCGCACCGGAGTTCCCATGGCTGACCTCTTCGTTCTTGCCCTGCTCGGTCACCTCGTCGGCGACTACCTGTTGCAGACCAAGCAGATGGCGGTCGGCAAGTCGGCCGCCGGCCCGGCTGGTCTCATCACCTGCACGTTGCATGTGGCGCTCTATACGCTCGCCGTCTGTCTCTTCTGGTGGACCGTCAATCCGCTGGTCGTTGCCGCCGTCTTCGTACCGCACTGGATCATCGACCGCTGGTCGCTTGGCGGTCTGTGGCTGAAGCTCATTCGCGGCAGAACGTTCGAAGCGGCCTACGCCTCGACCGACAAGTACCGTGAGTTCGACATTGCCTTCACGAGCCTCGTGTATGCGGTTGTGGACAACACGATGCACCTGATCTGCCTGTGGCTGGTGATCAAGTTTGTTCTGCTCAAATAGGCAGGCCGGGCACGAGGCCCGGCCGTGAGACTTTGGCTGGCGCTGTGCGGATCAGCCGAGACCGGACGAGGCGCGACCGCGGCTCGCCAGGGCATCGATGGTCACCGCGATGACCAGCACGATGCCGGTAACGACGTAGCGTGCGGCTGCGGACAAGCCCAGCAGGCCCATGCCGTTGTCGATCGAGGCGATCACTAGGCCGCCGAGGATGGCGCTGATGGCTTTGCCACGGCCACCGAACAGGCTGGTGCCGCCGATGACGGCGGCCGCGATGCAGTACAGCACGAGCTGACCGCCATCCAGGTTCGTCGAGACAGAGCGAAGCCGCGAGGCATAGATGATGCCGGCGACGCCGCCCATAAAGCCGGCGATGGTGAATACGGCAATGCGGATCCGGTTGACCGCGATACCGGCGCGTCGTGCCGCTTCGGCGTTGCCACCGATGGCGTAAATGTAAGTGCCGAAGCGCGTCCGCTTGAGCACCACGGTCCACAGGGCCGCGAAGCCGAAGACGATCAGCAGCACCCATGGCACGCCCTCGATCGGCGTAAGACGACCGCGGTTCACGTTGCAAAGCCAGACCACGACAATGCCGGCGATGGCGATCCCAGCCATCTTCAGCCAGAGCACGCTGATGGGCTCGAGGCTGTGCTTGCGGCGGCGATACGACAGGAACATGTCGCCGCAGATGATGACCACGATCGCCGCGCCCACGATCCAGCTCACCGTCGGGTCGAGCAGGCCGTTGGCGAGGTTGTTGATCATGTCGTTGTTGATCGGGATCGTGCCGCCGTTGCCCAAAATGATCAGCATGACGCCGTTCCAGGCGAGCAGACCCGCCAGCGTCACGATAAAGGCCGGCAGGCCGATCCCGGTGATGATGATGCCGTTGAATAGGCCGATACCGATGGCGCTCAGAAGCCCGGCGGCGAGCCCGAGATACCAAGGCCAGCCACTATTGCCGTAGATCAGCAGCGCCGTGACGACGCCGGCGACGCCGCCGATGAAACCGATCGACAAGTCGATCTCGCCCAGCAGCAGGATGAAGATCATGCCAAGCGAGAACAGCATGTATACGGCACCCTGCACCATCAGATTCACGAGGTTGCCTGGCGTCAGAAAGTTCTGGTTCAAAGTCTGGAAGATCACCGCGAGGATGATCAGGCCGGCGATCACCGGCAGCGCGCCGGTATCGCCTGCCCGGACGCGGACGAGCCAGTTGCGGGCATATTCGGACAGATTTGCCGCTGTGCCGATACTGGCGACTTCCGGGGTCGCCGGCGCT
>Ga0134125_10004925_pt1 | contig 15220 bp, 20 predicted proteins | sample KB31751_FD_96464 | JGI IMG/M metagenome (GOLD analysis project Ga0134125, IMG submission 96464) | Terrestrial soil microbial communities with excess Nitrogen fertilizer from Kellogg Biological Station, Michigan, USA - KB3-175-1 | ecosystem: Environmental > Terrestrial > Soil > Unclassified ... | reverse complement strand
TTCTTCGCCATATTTGCGGGGCTGCTGATGTTGGCTATCTCGGCTGACGTCATGTGGATCCTGAGAGGCGATCCGAGGGGAAGCCCGGGGGCAATGGTGGCCGAGTCGTGTCTCTTCGCCATGATCGTGTGCGGGCTGAACCTGATGCTGACCTTCCGTGCGCTCAACCGAATCGATCCGGCTGCTTACATGGAGGCCACCGGCGGCAAGGGGGTGGTCTCCTATATATGGTCGAGCCGGGCTGCCCCGGCATATCTCCACAGCTTCCTTGTCACCCTCGACTGCAGCGGCCTGCCTTCGTCCTTTGCACGCCGTGTGCGCAAGACCATTTTGCTGGACCGGGCGCTGATGGTCGGAATCCTGCTGCTGCTCGCGCTAGGCGTGTACTTTGGCCTCAGGAAATGAGCCAAAGGCACGCGCGATCTGCCAATTCGTCTCCTGAATCACCTTGCAGCCGGCCCGACCGAATCACGACATTGTAATTGACGTCACGGCGGAGCTCACAACGACAAGTCGAATGCGTCGAGCCCTTCGTAACCCTCTTTGACCAACTTCAACGCCCTGGCGTGAAGCTGGGAGATGCGCCCCTTGGTGACCTCGAGCATCTCGGCAATGGTTTGGAACTCCATATGCTCGAAGTAGTGGCAGCGCACGATGAGCCGTTCCCGCTCCGGCAGAGCGTCGACGAGCATGTGGAGCCGAGCGCGGACGTGCTCCAGGTGCAGCGAGCGGTACGGATCGGGCGCGGACTCGGCGCCTGCCGGATTCCAGTGGCCGTCGTCCTCCAGGACATATCCCATCGCGAGCAGGATCGTCATGTCCACCATACCCGCGAATAGATCACGGGTGGCGCCTTCCCTGCTCTCCTCATCGTACTCGAACGACTGGGTCCGGTCCCGGATCCGCGCGCGCCGCCGGTCGGCAGCCTGCGCGGCCGATTCGGTCGCCTTCTCCAGCCCGTTCAGGATCGCGCCCCGGATGCGGTACGTCGCGAAAGTCGCGAAGCTCGCTTCGCGCGCCGGATCGTAGCGGTCGATCGCCTCCAGAAGGCCCACACGCCCCAGCTGCAGGAAGTCTTCAAAGGGCACCGTGTTGGTGACTCTGCGCCGGTAAACGGCCACGGCAATCCGATGTGCCATCTCGAGATGCCGGCCGATGAGGCGGGTACGAAGCTCCGGCTGGCGTGTCTGGCCGTACTCCTGCCACAGCACTCCCTCGGAATCATTCTCCGCGTCCTCCAGCACTTGCCTCCCCTTCTGCATGCGCTGGTTCCGCCGGGCTCAGTGAAAGCTCCCGAGGAGCGCGCCGACGACGAGATTCCACCCGTCGATCAGAACGAACATGAGGATCTTGAGCGGCAGCGAGATCATCATGGGTGGCACCATGAGCATGCCCATCGCCATCAGGATGCTGGATACGATCAGGTCGAGGAGCAGGAAGGGCAGGAAGATCACGAACCCGATCTGGAAGGCGGTCTTGAGCTCGCTCAGCATGAAGGCCGGAATGAGGTCGACCGTGCGCAGGTCGGAGAAAGTCGCCGGCGCCGGCGCTTTGGAGATCGAGAGCATCAGGCGGACATCCTGCTCGCGCGTCTGGCGGATCATGAACACCCGGAAGGGCTGGAGCGCTTCCTGCAGAGCGAGCTCGCCGCTGATCTGCCCATTCATGTACGGTGTGAACGCTCGTGTGTTCGCCTGCTCCAGCACGGGCGTCATCGTGAACATCGTGAGAATCAATGCCAGGCTCACCAGGACCGCATTGGGGGGCGTGTCCTCCATGCCGCTCGCGTGGCGCAGCATGGAGAGCACGATGATGGTCCGCATGAAGGAGGTCATCACGATGAGGATTGCCGGCGCGAGGCTCAGCACCGTGAGCAGTGCGAGCAGCCTGATGGCGGTCGCGACCTGCTGCGGCTTCGCGTGCGCGTCCACCAGTTGGAATTGCACGCCGGGAAGACCAAGCGCATCGGCGTGCGCGGCTGCGTGGGGGAGAATACAGATGACGGCGCCGACGGCCAGAAGCATGCCGACTCTGCGAACGAACGTATGCCTCCGCGAGCGAGCCATGGCCTCAGGCTCCGGCCGATTGGCTATCACGAACGGACGCTCCAACTTCCACGATGCGATCTCCTGACTGCGCCAGCAGCAGGCGCCGTCCATCGAACTCAACCACGAACAGAGTCAATCTTGAAGTGAGTCGCCTGCTCTCGAGCAGCTGCACCCGACTGGTTCCGTGCGCCGAGAAGCCTTTCAGCCCGGGCATGTAACGCTTCGCGAGGAGCGCTGCGGCAAGTGCGAGCAACGTCATGAGCGCGAGGGCGCCCGCCGCGCGCAGCAATAGCCCGCCCAGCGAGGGACCCTGTTCCTGATACCCGAGCGCGTCGCCCTGCCCCTTCGTGCTCTGCTGCGCTGACCTGACTCCCAGGGGCATACCATCGGCCGCGACAGAGGACCCTTCCAGCGCTGCCGTGAGCTGGGCCGTCGCAGGGCTTCCTGAGCGAGTCACAACGCCAAGTGCCGCTTCCGCCGGCGAAGGGAACGGCAGCGCCATGCCCAATATGGAGGCGGCCAGCACCACGGCCGGCAGGGGAACGCGCACGGGATTCAGGCCGGATTGATCTCGGTGATCCGCACGCCGAACGAGTCCTCGACGGCGACCAGGACACCCCGTGCGACGACCTTCCCGTCCAGTGTGATCTCCACCGGCTCCCGCGTGTCGCGGTCGAGCGTGAGTACGGTGTTCTCACGCAGATCGAACAGCTCCTTCACCGTGATCTCACAGCGGCCCACCACCACGGAGAGCCGGACCTTCAGATTGCGGATGAGATCGAGGTTCTCGCCGATGAGGCGCTTGCCGCTGATGTCTCCCGCCTTCAGCTCGGTGAGCTTCAGCAGATGGACCTCCTCGCCCCCGTCGTTCTTGATCTCTTCTTTGAGATGTGCACTTGCGGACATCATGTTCTCCCCAACATTTCGTTTGAACTTCTTGTCGCGGCCAGTCGGCTCGCCCTCAGATGAGCTGCAGGGCCGTCCGGCCTTGCAGCGCTCCCAGCCGTGCGGAGCACACCGGTCCCCCACCCCGCACACGCACCTCCAGCGGCTCGCTGATCGCGCGATCCAGCTTGAGGACGTCGCCGACGGCCAACGTGGTGACGTCCTCGACGGCAACCTCAGCCTCTCCGGCGAGGGCGTCCAGCACTACGGACTCCGATCGCATTGCCCTGGAGCGCGGCTCGAGAGCGCCCGATGCTGCTTTGGACATTGGCCAGGGCCCCAGACACTCGAGCACCGTGCCCGGGCGGAGCAGGACGAGGACACTCGGCGAGTCACGCCACTGACAGCGGACCAGACCGCACCCGCTTCCGGCGCGATCCTCGAGATTTGGAGCTTCAATGCCCGTCCAGCTCAGACGCGCCTCCTGCGACTGACCAGGGCGACCAGGAAAACACGCAGCCAGAATTGCCTGCGCGAATGCGTCGATCATGCGCGTGCCTGCCGCGCGCATCAGCGCGAGGCCCGCGGGGTCGAGGCTGAGTGCGGTGCGCCCGGTCAGTACTGCACGGGCAAGATCCCGAGGCCAGTCGCGCGGCAGCCCGATGGCCATGACATCGCCGCCGGGTGCCTGGCTGCCGGAAATCCACTCGCGCTCCCCGGCGAGCTCGGCAGCGGCCTGCTCCGGCGACAGCAGCACGCACAGAACCGGTTCGCCACCGGCCAGGTGCTCCCGTGCCCAGGCATGGACTCCCTCGCCGACCCGGGCGGTCAGCAGCGCCCGCTCGCTGGCGTTGAGCATTTTGTACGGCTGCGCACCCATGTCCGCTCTCCTCATCCTCATCTCACCCGCCGCCGCCGCCGGAGCCGCCGCTGCGGATGTCCATCAGGGCCTGAATCATCTGGTTGGTGACGCTGATGACCTGCGAGCTCGACTGATAGCCGCGCTGAATGATGACCAGCTCGGTGAACTGCTGCGTCAGGTCGACGTTCGACTGCTCGAGCTCGTTGCTGGTCAAGGTCCCCATCACCTGCCCGTTCGCCTTGTCCAGGAGCGGCTTCATGCCGGAGGGATTGGTGAACAGCTCGTTGCCCATCTGCTGCAGGCCCTGCAGATTGTCGAACCAGGCCAGCGCGAGCTGCGGGCCCTTGGTCGTCTGTCCGTTCGAGTACTGGAGGGTCACGAATCCCTGCGCATCGAAGCTCGTCGTGAGCAGTGAGCCCGCGGCATAGCCGTCCTGGGTATTCATCTTCAGGTCGGAAGTCGAACCGCCCGAGAAATTCGTCGCGCCGGAGAAGCTTCCCGGATCGCCGAAGCCGAGGGTGAAGGTACTCTTGGGCACACCCGAGGGCGCCAGGTTGCACGTGATCGAATTGAAGCCGGCAGCGGGCGATCCGTCACTGCCGAATTGGATTTGTCCGCTGCCGACCGTATTGCCCTTCTCGTCCTGCACCTGCACCGCCCAGGCCCCGGCCTGCGTGCTGTTGTTGCTCGTGAAGTTCACTGTCAGGGTGTGGCTGCCCCCGACGGCATCATAGACGGTGATCGAGCCGATCTGATCCGAGGTCGCGTCGCGTGAGAGATTGCCCACGAACGTCACGCTGCTGGTCGCCTTCGCGGGGCTCGCCTGGAGGCTCGCGAGGTTGATGTCCTGCAGGCTCCCCTTGGCGTCGATCGCCTCCACGCGTGCACCGCTCGTCGTGTCGACGAGATATCCCTTGCCGTCTACCTTGAATTGGCCCTCGCGCGTGTAGGAGGTGCTGGCACCATCGTGAAGGACGAAGAAACCGTCGCCCGTGATCGCTACATCGAGCGGGTTTCCCGTATTGGTGAGCTGCCCCTGCGCGAAGTCGATGCGGGTTCCGCTGGTTGCACTGCCCTCGCCCACCTGCGACTCCGTCTCGCCCTCCTGTCCACCGCTCGTGCTGTAGTGGTAGAGGAGGTCGCGGAACGTCACGTCCGAGCCCTTGAAGCCGGGGGTGTTCATATTTGCAACGTTGTTGCTCAGCACGTTCAGGGCTTTCGAGAAGCTCTGCAGTCCCGTGTCGGCGGAATAGATAGAGTCGAACATCGCCGTACTCCTCTTGCTACTGCACCTGATTCACTTGTGACAGCCCGATCCCCGTCAGGACCGTGCCGTTCGACATCGTCACGGTAAGCTGCGGTGTGCCATCCGTTTGGAATGTCACCTCGCTGACGGTGCCGATCTCCTGACCCGAGGACGTACTGACCTGAACGCTCTTGCCGAGGAGTCCGACCGTCTGGGTAGCCGACTGGATCGAGAGCAGCGTCTCGGTATCCGTGTTCTGCTGCTGCATGAGGCCCAATGTCGAGAACTGCGCGAGCTGGGCCAGGAACTGCGAGTTGTCCATGGGCTGCAGCGGGTCCTGGTAGGACAGCTGCGTCATGAGCACCTGCAGGAAGTCCTGCTGGTTGAGTCCTGCGCTCTGCAGCGCCGCAGTGCCCGTGCCGCTGGATGCCATGCCGATACTCTCTATCGCCATGAGGGTCTCCTCAGGATTGTGGAAAGGAAATTGTCATCTGCCGAGCGCAGGTCCCTGCGCTGCTGCTCCATCTGATGTGCGAGCAGCGCGTGCTCCCGGTGCCGCTCGACGACTTTGAGCGCGTGGCGCGCAGCGCGCAGCGCATCCGCGGCCTCGTTCTCCAGTTTGCGCGCTTCCTCGAGCATCGAGGCGAGCCGGACCGACTCTGCACGCTCGCTGCGCAGCGTCTCATACAAGCGCAGTCGCCCGGAAATATCGATTCGCGCTCCGGCACCCTGCAGCGAGCGCTGATAGTCCTCGATCTCGCGGACTCGCGCCGTGTGCGCCTCGAGCTCGCGGGCACGGGCGACCGTACGGCCGGCGGCCAGTGCCAGGTCCGCCTTCAAGGCATCGAGTGCGGCCATGCGCTGGCGCAGCAGGCCCTGGAGCCCGTAATGAAAGGCATCGCGGCCGCTCCTCATGCTAGCGCTCCCTCGTCAGCAGCTCGCGCAGCTGCTGCATGGCCTGTGGCCGGGCAGTGGCAACACCCGGCGGCTGGGTGAGGAAACGATCGAGGTGCGACATCCAGCGCACGGCCTGATCCAGCTCCAGGTTGTTGCCCGCGCGATACGCGCCCACGTCGATCAGGTCCCGCGAAGCCTCGTACAGGCTGAGCGCCTTCAGCACCTGGCCTGCAGTCGCCAGATCCTCCTTCGACACGAGCTGGCGCATCAGCCGGCTGATCGAGTTGAGGCTGTCGATCGCGGGATACTGACCTCGGCTCGCCAGCGCGCGCGACAGGCTGATGTGACCGTCCAGGGTCGAGCGGACGGCGTCGGAGATCGGATCGTTGAGATCGTCGCCCTCGACCAGCACCGTGTAGAAAGCCGTGATCGAGCCCCCCGATTCCCGGGCGCCTCCCCGCTCGAGCAACCTGGGTAGCGCGGCGAAAACCGACGGTGTATAGCCCCGCGAGGTCGGCGGCTCGCCCATCGAGAGACCGATCTCCCGCAGCGCCATCGCGTAGCGTGTTACGGAGTCCATTGTCAGAACGACGTCGCGACCCTGTGCCCGAAAGTACTCCGCAATCGCGGTAGCCGTATGTGCCGCCCGAACGCGCACGAGCGCCGGCTGATCCGACGTCGCGACCACGACTACGGAGCGCTTCAGTCCCTGAGGGCCCAGGATCTCCTCTATGAATTCGCGTACTTCGCGGCCGCGCTCGCCCACTACCGCGATCACATTCACGTCGGCGTTCATGTTGCGGGCGATCATGCCGAGCAGCGTGCTCTTACCGACGCCGCTGCCGGCAAAGATGCCGACACGCTGCCCGCGGCCGAGCGTAAAGAGACAGTCGATGGCCCGGACACCAGTCTCGAGCACTTCGCGCACACGTGCCCGCTCGAGGGGGTTGATGGGATCCGGCCGAAGTGAATACGTCGTCTGTGGACCGACGATGGGACGTCCGTCCAGCGGCACGCCGAAGGGATCGATGACGCGCCCCAACATTCCTTGACCGACGGGTGTACTGGCCGCCTTTCCTGTGGCGATCACCCGGCTACCGAGGCTCACGTTCTTCAGATCCTCGTAAGGCATCAGCAGGACCTTGCCGTCCTTCAGTCCGAGCACCTCCGCGGAGATGGCAGGTTCCCCATCGTGCGAGCGGATCTCGCATATCTCGCCCAGGAACGCATCCGGTCCTGCGGATTCGATGGTGAGACCGACGAATTGGGAGAGCCTCCCGAGTCGGCGCACGAATTCCGCCTCTCGTACGGCCGTGAGATAGGGATGCAGTCTGGTCACGGTCACGTCGCGCTCCCCCAGCCTGCGCGCGCCCGCAGCAGCGCCTCGCGCAACCGATCGAGCTGCACTTCGAGTCTGGCATCGAGACTTGCCGCTGCCGCGCTGTCGAGGATGCATCCGCCGAGCTTCACCTGCTCGTCGGCAACGATCTCGATCTCGCGTGTGTCCGCGCCCTCGAGCAGCTCGCCGCGACGGCTCTCGAGCAGCACGTGATCCGCCGGTGAGACTCGGACGAGCAGCCTGCCACGAGCCTTGCTGCGGCCAATCGCCTCTGCCACCGCCGCGAGAGCCGCACTGCCGTCCAGGAAGCCGTCACCGAGAATCTTCACCACCGCCGCAAGGACGATCTCCGCCGCTTCATCGGCCAGATCCTCCACATAGCGATTGCGCGCCTCGCGCGCCGTCCCGATCAGCTGACGCAGTGATTCGAGCTGCCGCCGGCACTCCGCTTCGGCGGCTTCGCGACCTTGCTCGAGACCCTCCTCCCTGCCACCTGCGACGGCTTGCCGGCGCAGCTCGGCCAACTCGCCTTCGACGCGCTGCCGGTAGTGTTCATAATTCACGACCTGAGCCGCGACGTCGATCTGCACGGCGGTCCCGGCCTGAACCGGCGGTAAGGGGATACTGGCCGGGAGCACCGCAAGAGTCTTCGACTCGGTGGCGAGGCGGGCCGAGCGGATGATGTCGGTCATGCCCGTACGGCTCGCCTGCGAGGAATCATCGGCAGCTCCTCGACCGCCCGCTCCAGCGCAGCATCGAACGTCTCCGTCGCGGACGGCTTCGGGGCAGCGCGTTCGAGCTTCGCGGTAATCTCGGACAGAATCGCCTCTCTGACCCGCGGCTTGACTCCCTCGAGCTCGGCGGCCAGGGCGCGCAGCGCGCGGATGCGCTCAGGCGCGAAGTCGCTGAGAAGCGCCTGCGACCATGGCCAGGGTTGTGCCACGAGCATCGCGATTGCCCAATCCGGCTCATCCGCCAGCACCTCGCGCATCTCCATCGCACCCGCGCGCGCGAGCCGGCTCCAGGGTGTATTCCGCTCATCGGGAGCCTGCGCCTCCGGTGCAACATTGCGCTTGGGTGTTTTCCGGGCCGAGGCATCCTGACGATGCGCACGCAGCGCCTCGACGAGCCGCCGTCCGTCGTCCGGCGTGAGTTGTCCGAGGAGCCAGTCACGATCGGCCTCGCAGAGGCCGCGCAACCGCGAGGCGATGCGCGCGAACGCATTCTCACTCATGCCTCTATGGCTCCTTGCGCCGTGCTCTTCTCGGTTTCGATCCAGGCTTGAATCTCCACCAGAAGCTCCTGTCGCTCGCCGCTCGACAGCCGGCCGGCGGGATCTTTCGCGCGTTGACGACCGCGCAAACCGAGAATCATCACCATCAGCAGCACCATCACACCGGCGATCGCGGCGAGCACCGTGAGCTCGCGGGGTCGCGGCAGCGGGTTTGCGGCCGGCTGCAGCGGCGGCGGCTGGAATGCCCGGATCACGGGCGGCGACACAGTCTCGTGAGGCTCCGGCACGGTGATGCTCGAAAGCGGCTGCACCGTGATGGCATCGCCGCGTGCCGCATCGAACCCGATCGCCATGCCGACGACCTGGCGCACGCGCGTAAGCTGGTCGGCATCGAGCGGCTGGCGAACGATCACCCCCACGCTGATCCGCCGGATGGTCCCTGGGGTCGAGACGGTCTGTTCCGCACTTCTACTCAGTGCGTATTCGACTTCGTTGGTCGACGTCAGCGCCCCGGCGCCGGCCGGCGAAGGAGCGGTTGCGCCGCCGGCCGCCGCGACTGCTGTTGGTCCGGACCCTTGCTGGCGATAGATCGATTCCCGCTTGCTCACCACGGCGCCGGCCTCTGTGTCGGGGTCGTTGCCGTGAAGCGGGAGAATGTCGTGCTCCGTCCGCTTGCTCTCGTCGAAATCGAGCGTGGCATCCACGCTCACGATTGCCTGGCCCGGCCCGAAGGCGCGCTCGAGCACTTCCGACACCTTGCGGGTGAGATACTCGTCGGTCTGCTGCTTCATGCGCAGCTTACCGACGGCGGGCGCGCTCGCGGAGTCCGGGTCGACATCGCCGGTGAGCAGGATCCCGTCCTGATCCGTGATCGTGACCCGCGAGGCGTCGAGACCTCGGACGGCCCCTGCGACCAGGCGCTGGATCCCGAACACCTGCTCCGCGGTCAGGTGTGCTCCCGGCTTCAGCACCACGCTGACGGCTGCTTTGGGCGGCGATTTGTCGCGGCTGAAGAGCTCGTTGCCCTCCAGGACCAGGTGCACGCGGGCCGAGCGGATCCGATCGTCCCCCATGATCGTACGGGCGAGCTCGCCCTGCAGGGCGCGCTGGTAGTCGATCTGCTCCAGGGATTCCGTCATGCCGACGTCCTGATTGTCGAAGATCTCGAAGCCGACTCCGCCGCCGCTCGGAACCCCCTGGGCCAGAAGACTCAGGCGCACGTCCCGGACGCGTTGCGAGTCGACCAGGATGGTCGTCCCATCGGCCCCGATCCGATAAGGAACTTTCATCCGCTTCAACTGCCCGACGACTGCCGCCGCATCGCGCGGGTCGAGATGGGAGAAGAGGACCTGATCGTTGCCGCGCGAGCTCCACCAGAGCGACCAGCCGCCGAGCGCACACATTGCCACCAGCGCGCACAGGAAGATGATGCGCCCGGCCCGAGACGCGCCGCCCCACAGTTCCCTCATGTTTTTCCAGACCTCTGACATGGCGCGGTTCCGCTAGACTTGCATCTGCATGAGGGTTTGATAGGCGTCGAGCGCTTTGTCGCGAACCTGCACCAGCAGCTCCAGCGACAGGCGTGCCTCCGAGAGAGCGATCATCACCTGATGGATGTTCGGAGCGTCCCCCACTGCCAGATGACGGACCATCATGTCGGCCTGGTTCAGCCGGTCGTTGACCTGGTCCACCTGACCCGCGAGCCAGTTGGCAAAGGGGGCACGGGCCTGTTGGCTTTCGAGCTGCGCCGTCGGCACATCCGACTGCATGGCGGCAAGCGCGGAAACAGGGTCGATGGTCATAGTCCGCTCCCGATATCCAGTGCCTTCATCGCCATCTCCCGCCCCGCATTGAACGCCCGCACGTTCGCCTCATAGGCGCGCGTGATGGAGATGAGCTGCACCATCTCGCTCACCGGGTCGACGCCCGGATAGCTCACGAATCCGCGCGCGTCGGCATCCGGATGTCCGGGCTCGTAGACCTCGCGTGGAGCCACATTGGCGGGCGCGATCTCGCCGCTCGGTGCGGCGCTCGCGAGATCGCCGCCCGAATAGCCCTGCAGCAGGTGATCGAAGACCGCAGCGCCCGGATGCACGACGACCCGCATTGGTGTGAAAGGCGCGCTATTGGGCCCCCGGGTCGCATCGGCGTTTGCGAGATTGATCGCCGAGACCTCGAGCCGCATGCGCTCGAGATTCATGCCCGCCGCGCTCACGTCGAAAATGGAATAGATGTTCACTCAACCCCCCTTGTCGCCAATCACCAGCTGCTCGATCGAGAGCAGCTGGTTCTGCGCCGCGATCAGCGCCTGGTATTGCAGATTGTTCTTGGCCAGGGCGCCCATCTGCATGTCGACCTCCACCTTCGAGGCCCCCGCCTCGACCTTCAGGGGCTCCGTGTCGAGCGTCCGGCTCAGGGTGCCAATCAGCTGCCGTGTGTCTGAATCGTGCGCCCGGTCGGAAACGACAGCGCGCAGCTGCTGCACCAGATCGTCGAAGCGCGCGGCGAGCGGCTGGTACCCCGGGGTCTCCGCATTGGCAATGTTGGTCGCAATGGCCGCCTGCCGCGACATGGAGCCATCCAGCGCAAGGCCGAGGAGCTGCTGAGTGACCCCACCGCCGATCGAATCTATGGGACTCATCGAGCCGCCTCCCCCATCGCCTTGGTGAATCCGAGCGGCAGCTGTCCGGCGAGCTTTTGCGCCAACTCCCGCACCAGCAACTCTCCCGCCGTGCCGCCCCCGATGTTGCCGCCGGGGTCGAGCGCCTGTCCGAGGCCCGCCTGATTCAGCAGGGTTTCGATGAACAGCGACTCGAAGCTGCGCACGGCCTGCGGCCGGCTCTGCGGGCGTCCGGACAGGGCCGGGGCGAGCGCCACGGCGGGATCGAGTACGTCTGCGGGCATGCTGAGCATCATCACTCTCTCTCCCTCACGATTGGCCATTACTGCAGGATCAGCTCCGCGTGCAGGGCGCCGGCCGCCTTGATGCTCTGCAGAACTGCGATGACATCACGCGTATTCGTCTTGATTCTGTTCAACGCTCCCACGAGATCGGCGACACTGGTGCCCGAGGGAAGCGTGACTACGTTGATATTGTCTTCTTGCGCCTGCACCCGCGTCTGCGGAACGACGGCAGTGGCGATCCCCGGCCCGGGCCTGTAGTAAGCGCCGTCCGGCTGCGACACCAGATAGTCCGTCGAGATCGATACCTGCAGATTCCCGTGCGTCACGGTGACCGCGGCAATGCGAACATCGCCTCCCGCGACCACGGTGCCGGTGCGCTCATTCACGACCACCCGCGCACGCTGGTCAGGCTCCACGATCGTGTCCTCGACCCGCGCGACGAAGCCCACCAGCCCGCCCTGATTGGCCCCCGGGACGGTGACCGCGATGCGGCCGGCGTCCACCGCGTGTGCCACCTGGCCGCCGATGCTGGCGTTGACTGCGGCCGCAACCCGGCTGGCAGTCGTGTAGTCCGGATCGGCCAGCAGCACGTCGATCTGGTCACCGGGCCTGAGAATTTTCGCGGAGACGTTCCGCTCGACGATGGCGCCTTCCGAGATCGTCGCGGAGGTCGGAAGGTTGCGCTGGATGATGTTGCCGTTGAGTCCGTAGCGATAGCCGCCGACGGCCAGCGGCCCCTGTGCCAGGGCGTAAACCTCCTTATCGGGTCCATACAGCGGCATCATCAAAAGCGTCCCTCCGGCGAGACTGCGCGCATCGCCTACGGATGAGACGTTCACCTCCAGCTTGTCACCCGGGCGCGCAAAGGCGGGCAGCGTCGCAACGACCATCACGCCCGCAACGTTGCGAGGGCTCAGTTCCGACACGGTGACGTTGACACCAAATTGCTCCAGCGCATTGGCAATCGACTGCAGAGTCGCGACGCTCTTCGATGAGTCTCCGGTACCCGACAGGCCGGTCACGATTCCGTAACCGACGAGCATGTTGTCGCGCACGCCGTCGATGCGGGCGAGATCCTTGAGCCTTACGCGATCGTCACTTGCGGCCGCGGTCCCCCTCGGATGGAACGAGAGCATCGCCAGCAGGAACACGAAGATGAAGCGCCGCATCAGAGTATCCTCAGCCAGCTCAGGAACCGGGTGAGCAGGCCGGGGCGCTGGCTCTCGCCGAGCATGCCCTTCCCCGTGTAGCTGATCTTGGCGTCGCTCAGCCGGCTCGACAGGACGCTGTTGTCGGGCGCGATGTCCTGTGGCCGGACCCGGCCCTCGACCGAGAGGTGCTGACGCTCCCCGTTGATATTGATTTCCTGCTGTCCCGCGACGCGCAGGTAGCCGTCCGGATCGACCGACTGCACGATGACCGTCAGACTCGCCACCAGCTTGTTCGATCGCTCGGTCGTTCCTCCGCCGTCGAATGTATCGCCGACGGAGACTGCCGCCTGCTGCTGCCGCGAGTGAAGGCTGAAGGATCCGTTGAGCGCTCCGGCCTTGTCGGTGCTCGTTCGTGCATCCGAGGTGGCCGTCGTGATTTCCGTCACGAGCACCGTAAGGTTGTCGCCGGGGCGCAGCGCGCGGTGGTCGGCCGTCGGCGCATCGAACTTTGCCTGCGAATACAGGTCATCGGCCGCGGCCTGCAGGCCCGTGAAGATGAAGAGGCTCGCGGTGATGACCGCCGCGTTGAAAATCGGTATCAACAATTTCATCGTGACACCTCCACTGCGGCGCGGCCTCGCCCCACGACCTGCGCCGTGTACGTCTTCTGGCTGGTCGGATTGCGCAGCTCGATGATCTGGCCCAGGCGGGCTTCCCGCAGGGCGATGCCATCGGTCTCAATTGCAACCGGGCCATCGGTGACCTGCACGGCAACCTTGTCGCCGCGCAGCACTTCCGGAATCGGCTCGATATCCGAGCGCAGCAGAATGTGGCCCGGGGCAAGCGCGCGGCGGGTACGCATCCCAGCGAAGGACGCCTTCACGTCTACCGGTATCGCACTGAGACCGGCGACATCGCGCGTCTCCACCGTGAAGTCCTGAGCCCCGACACTGTCCCTGGCCCAATGATGGCTGGCGCTCACGAGCACGGGTCGGTACGCCTTCACGGCGAACCAGACGGGAACGCTCGAGACCTCGCGGTCGGCGCTCCGCAGCTCGACCCAGATGCACAGATGCGGGGCGAGAGCATGGCCGCGCAGGGAGTGGAGCGGCAGGGCCCAGCTCGTTCCCGCAGGCAACGGGCTCGCGGGATGCCCGATGACCGTCGCATCGACGCGGCCGATATCCGGCCGGAGATGGTGCAGCTGCGCGATCAGAGAGGCACGCGCCGCTGCGACTGCCGCGGGCTCCCTAGCCGCCGCCCCCCGCGTGCCCGGAATCATGCAGGCGAGCGCACACAGACCGCCAAGGACGGTCAGTCGCATCGAAAGTGAGGATCGCCCGCTCATCGGTACAGGTTGTTGCTCAGGCTCAGCAGCTGATCGGAGGCCTGGACCACCTTCGAGTTGACCTCGTAGGCCCTCTGCGCGATCACCAGGTTGACCATTTCATCGACCAGATTGACGTTGGAAGCTTCCAGATAGCCCTGCTGGAGTGTTCCGGTGCCGTTCTGCCCCGCGACGCTCGACTGCGGGTCGCCGGCGCCGCTCTCCGTATCGTTGTCGGATGCGGCGACATACAGGTTGTCGCCGACGGGCGTCAGTCCGTCCGGGTTCACGAACGTGACCAGCTGGATCTGTCCGAGACTGACCGGGTCCTTCGAGGAGGGCTCCGTCGCCTGCACCGTTCCGTCCGCACCGACGGTGACCGCCGTCGCATCGGACGGCACGACTATCTTCGCCGATAGGGGATAGCCGTCCTGATTGATGAGCGTGCCATCGGCGCTCACATGAAAGGCACCGTTACGGGTATATGCGTTGGTCCCGTCGGGCAGGACGACCTCGAAGAATCCCTGCCCGTTGATCGCGAGATCGTACGGCTGGTTCGTCTGCTGAACCGTGCCGACGGTGAAAACCTTGTCCGAGAGGGCGACGCTCGTGCCCATGCCGGAGGTGATGGGGCCGGTTGCGCCACTGACACCCGGCAGGGCCCGATAGAGCAGATCCTCGAAATCCAGCCGGCTGCGCTTGAAACCCGCCGTATTGATGTTCGCCATGTTGTTGGCGATCACATCGAGGTTTGCCTGTTGCGCCTGCATTCCCGTGGCGCCGATATAGAGCGATTCGAGCATGGAAGATTCTCCGGATCCGATTATTGATTGCTGCCGAGATCGGTGATGGAGCGGTCGAGCATTTCCTGGTAGCCCTGCAGGATCTTCTGCGTCGCCTCGAAATGCCGGACGGTCTCCAGCATGTGCACCATCTCGGTCATCGAGACGACGTTCGAGGCCTCAGTGAAACCTTGTCGTACCCGGGCCGTGTCCGGAGATGCCGGATCGGGGGCCCCCGTGGCATCCGTCGGGATGTATAGGCCGTTACCGACATCCTGCAGCGATCCCGGATTGGATACCGACACCAGCTTCAACTGTCCGACCACCGTCCCGTTGTCGTGGATGTAGCCTTGGGAATCGATGACCGGCGCTGGGCTGGTGAGCCGCACGTTTCCGCTGCTCGTTTCCACCAGCTGCCCGAAGGCATTCACCAGCTCCCCATCGGCATTGACGCGAAACGTGCCCTGCCGGGTGTAGGCATCCTGCGTGCCCGTGTCGATGACGAAGTAGGCATTGCCTTCGATCGCCAGATCGAGAGGGTTGCC
>Ga0134125_10004924_pt1 | contig 15222 bp, 10 predicted proteins | sample KB31751_FD_96464 | JGI IMG/M metagenome (GOLD analysis project Ga0134125, IMG submission 96464) | Terrestrial soil microbial communities with excess Nitrogen fertilizer from Kellogg Biological Station, Michigan, USA - KB3-175-1 | ecosystem: Environmental > Terrestrial > Soil > Unclassified ... | reverse complement strand
TGTCACCTTGGCCTTGTCGCCTTCGGTCAGGAAGCGGATGAGATTACGCAGCTTGATCTGGTAATCCCCCTCTCCCGTGCCGGGACGAAACTTCACTTCCTTGACCTGAATCTGCTTCTGCTTGCGCTTCGCCGAGTGGGCCTTCTTGTTCTGTTCGAACAGGAATTTCCCGTAGTCCATGATGCGCACCACCGGCGGCTCCGCCGTCGGCGACACCTCCACCAGATCGAGCTCCGATGCAGATGCCATCTGCAGGGCTTCGGAGCGCGACATCACTCCGGCCTGCGATCCGTCGGCCGCGATCACTCGCAGTTGCGGCGCGCTGATTTCCTCATTGCGCTTAACCCGCTTCGTTGCACTGGCGATGCGTCAATCCTCCAACGTACGGCGCCCGCGGCTCGAGAGCTCGATGCGGAGGCGTTCGGTGAAGGCCTCCAAAGTCATCGTGCCCAAGTCCTTGCCGCTTCGGGTGCGCACTGATAATAGTCGTGCGGCGACCTCCTTATCGCCAGCAACCAAGAGATACGGAACACGCTGCAGCGTGTGCTCGCGGATCTTAAAGCCCACTTTCTCGTTCCGCAAGTCGGACTGGGCCCGAACACCCTGATTTTTCAGGGATTCCGTGACCGAGCGGATATACTCGTCCTGGCGGTCCGTGATGCTCATGACCACGGCCTGCACGGGCGCGAGCCAGGCCGGAAGGCGCCCGGCATGGTGCTCGAGGAGAATGGCGAAAAAGCGCTCGAGCGAGCCGAACATGGCCCGGTGGAGCATGACGGGGACCCGCTTCTGGCTGTGCTCGTCGATGTAATAGGCCCCGAGCCGCCCCGGCATGTTGAGGTCCACCTGGAGCGTGCCGCACTGCCAGTCGCGGCCTATCGCATCGCGCAGGACGAACTCCAGCTTGGGTCCGTAGAACGCGCCCTCGCCCCGGTTCAGGGTGTAGTCGATGCCCGCGACGCCCAAGGCAGCCTTCAGAGCCTCTTCGGCGCGGTCCCAGATCTCGTCGGTCCCGACGCGCTTCGGCGGCCGATCGGCAAACTTGACGCGCACATCCTCGAAGCCGAAATCATGGTAAATCTCGAGAATGAGCCTGGTGATCGCCACCGACTCCTCGGTGATCTGATCCTCCGTGACGAACACGTGCCCGTCATCCTGGGTGAAGGCGCGCACACGCATCAGGCCATGCAGCGCCCCCGAGGGCTCGTAGCGGTGCACCTTGCCGAACTCCGCAAAGCGCACGGGAAGCTCGCGGTAGCTGCGCAATCCGTGCTTGAAGATTTGCACGTGGCCGGGGCAGTTCATCGGCTTGATGGCGTAGACACGTTCGTCCGGCGTCTCGGTGAGAAACATGTTCTCGCCGAAGGTTTCCGCGTGCCCGGACTGCTTCCAGAGCGAGTAGTCCATGAGCTCGGGTGCGTTCACTTCCTCATAGCCGGCGGCGCGCTGGCGCTCGCGCATGTAGCCGATGAGGCTCTGGAAGACGATCCAGCCCTTCGGGTGCCAGAAAACGGCGCCCGGGGCGTCCTCCTGCAGGTGGAAGAGATCGAGCTCCTTGCCGATGCGGCGGTGGTCGCGCTTCTCCGCCTCCTCCAGCCGATGCAGATAGTCGTCGAGCTGCTTTTTGTCCGGCCAGGCGGTGCCATAGATGCGCTGCAGCATCTCGTTGCGCGAGTCCCCGCGCCAGTAGGCGCCCGCCACCTTGGTCAGCCTGAAGGCTTTGAGCTTGCCCGTCGAAGGCACATGCGGCCCGCGGCAGAGGTCGACCCAGTCGCCCTGGCCATAGAGGCTGATCTGCTCCCCGGCCGGAATGCTGGCGATGATTTCTGCCTTGTAATGCTCGCCCAGACCTTTGAAGAATGCGACCGCCTCGTCGCGTCCCATGACACGGCGGGTGACCTTCTCGTCGGCCTTGGCGAGCTCCGCCATGCGGGCCTCGATCGCGGCCAGATCCTCCGTCGTGAATGGCCGCTTGAAGGCGAAGTCGTAATAGAACCCGTCCTCGATCACAGGGCCGATGGTGACCTGCGCCTCCGGGAAGAGCTGCTTCACCGCCTGCGCGAGCAGATGCGCGGTCGAATGGCGGATGACCTCGAGCCCGGCCGGATCCTTGTCGGTGACGATGGCGACGTTGGCATCGCCTTCGATCACGAAGGAGGTGTCGACCAGCTTGCCGTTGACGCGCCCCGCAAGGGCGGCCTTGCGCAGCCCCGCGCCAATGTCGCCCGCCACCTCATCCACCGTCACCGGTCGATCGAAGCGGCGTTGACTGCCGTCAGGCAGGGTCACGACTGGCATCTCGAGGACTCTCTCAATCACTGAATAAAGCGCTCCCCGCCTTCAGCAAGAGGAAGCGCCACATCGGATCTATGGTAGGCGCGAGTGGGATCGAACCACCGACCACCACCATGTCAAGGTGGTGCTCTACCACTGAGCTACGCGCCTATGCTTGAGCCGCTCAGTATAGCAAGTGATCAGGAGCCGTGGACCACCTTGGGGGGCTCCTGGGTGCGGGTGGGCCCCGGCGTATGGCGCAGGCGCTCGATTTCCTCCACGCAGGCCGCCACCCGGGTCTCGAGCAGGCTCACGCCAACCGGCTCCAGTCTCTGCCCTGCGCGATCGAGGTCGCGCTCGAGCCCCCAGAGCCCGACGATGACGACCAGGCCCTCTGCCTGCGCCCGGATACGCTTCACCGCGGCCCGTGCTGGCGGAATCGCATCCGGCGGCAGCGCGGAGACGACCACCGCCTGCAGTCCCGCCGTCATGCCGGTCTCGATCTCCTCCTCCAGCCGCTCGAGGGTGATCACGCGGGCACTGGTGCCCCTGTGGATCAGCACCGAGGCAAGGAGCGTCGCAACGATGGAATCCGCCTGGTCCTCGGCCGCGACGCACAGCACCGCGGGCGGTTGCCACGACATTGCGCCGCGCGCGCTCGAGTGCTGCAGCTCCTCGAACAGCTCGCTCACCCACTCCTGAATCTGATCGAGGACCGCGCGGCGCCTGACGGGTTTCAGGGCTCCCCGTGCGAAGTCGGCCTCGAGCAGCCGCAGGGCCGGCACGATGGCGATGTCGCATACCTCGCGCAGCGAGTGCTCGCGCATCGCCTCCTGCAGCAAAGTGTCCGCCTCGTCACGATTGCTCGTGAGCAGGCGCTGATAGAGCTGTTGGTACGGCTCGAGCACAGGCTCGTCGCCGAACAGCACTTCGAAGAATTCCAGCTGCGGGACGTACTTGCCCATGACGACCAGGCATACGGTGATCGGCACGGAAAGCAGCAGGCCCGCGAGCCCCCAGAGCCAGGTCCAGAATGCCGCGGCTAGCAGCAGCGCGACCGGTGAGACACCGGTCCTGGCGGCATAGAGCCAGGGCTCGAGCACCGCATAGTTGAAAAGCTCGATACTGCCATAGATGCCGAGCACGACCAGCGGATGCATCCAGTCGTTGAAGGCCGCGAATGACAGTGCGAACGGCATCGCCCCCGCGGCCCAGATGCCGACGTAGGGGATGAAACGCAGCACCAGCGTGAGTGCGCCCCAGAGGCCGGGATTCGGCACGTTGAGGAGCGCGAGACCGACCCCGACCCACAACCCCGTCATCGAATTGATGAGCAGCTGGGAAAGAAGATAGCGGCTCACCCGCGCAGCGGCATCATCGAGCGCGGCGGTGGTCGCCTGGAGGTTGCGCGGACCGAGGAGCCTGATGAGGCGCTCGCGCAGGTCCGGAAGCCGCAGCAGCATGAAGGCGACCAACACCATCACGGCGAGCGCCCAGCCCAGGGGCTTCACCAGCGGACCGACGACATCGCGCGCGATGTCGAACAGGCTCGCGCGGGGCTGCACGATCTCGACTTTCTGCACGTCGACCGGCACGCCCGTGACCGGACTCAGGCGCTCGATCTGGCTGGCCAGGCGGTCGACTGCGTCCAGACTGTCGGTGATGCCGCCGCGCAGGAAACCCCGCAGGTGCGTGATGTGCTCGCGCAGATGCAGCTCGTACTGCGGCAGTTGATGCGCCAGATCCGAAAACTGCCCGAAGATGACATCGCCGACGCCGACGACCAGAGCCAGCGCCATGCCGAGAGACAGGATGACGGCGATCAGCCGGTTGAAATGCCAGTGCTGCAGCCGCGCCACGATGGGCGAGATGAGGAACGTGAGCAGAACGGCAAGCGCCAGGGGAATGAAGAGGTCCTGTGCCAGCCGCAGCACGGCCACGACCACGATCACCGTGAGCAGCACGGTTGCCGTGGGTCTCGTCTGGGATGTGTTCATTGGCTCAAAGTCGCCTGCGGCGCGTTGCTCGGCCCACCCTGGGCCTCGTCCCTTCGGGCCCGGCGCGTCGCGCCGTCCAAAATCGCTCCAGGCGATTTTGTGAGCGGGGCGCCATTCCGCTCATTCGATCTCGCGACCCAGGGAACGGCCCCACTGAGACCCGCTGTCGCAGCATGGGGCGCTCCAGGAAACGGTCGCTTACTCACTTGCTCTTGCACGGTGCAACGCTCTATGCAATGCCAAGTTCCAGTTGCCTCAAGCGCTCGATCTCATCCCGCAGCCGGGCCGCTTCCTCGAACTCGAGATTGCGGGCGCGCTTGAGCATCTCCGCCTCGAGCTTCTTCATCTGCTTCGCCAGGGCCTCCGGCTTCAGGTCCGCGGCGGCCGCAGCCTCGCCGCGCTTGCCGTCGCGCCGCTTCCCGCGCCCGAGCGGCGACGGCGCGCCCGCGCGCGCGCCCTCCATGATGTCGGCGACCGCTTTGTGAATGCCGCGCGGGGTGATCGAGTGCGCGGCGTTGTATTCGAGCTGCTTGTGGCGCCGCCGGTTGGTCTCCTCGATTGCACGCTGCATGGAGCCCGTCATCCTGTCCGCGTAGAGGATCGCGCGGCCATTGAGATTGCGCGCAGCGCGGCCGATGGTCTGGATGAGCGAGTTGTCGGAGCGCAGGAAGCCCTCCTTGTCCGCATCCAGGATGGCCACCAGCGACACCTCGGGCATGTCGAGCCCTTCGCGAAGAAGATTGATGCCGACCAGCACGTCGAATTTGCCCAGGCGCAGGTCGCGGATGATTTCCATCCGCTCGACCGTCTCGATGTCGGCGTGGAGGTAGCGCACGCGAACGCCGTGCTCGTGCAGATAGTCGGTGAGGTCCTCGGCCATGCGTTTGGTGAGGGTCGTGATGAGGACCCTTTCCTCGTTCTCGACGCATTTGCGGATTTCGGAGAGCACGTCGTCCACCTGCGTGCTTACCGGCCGCACCTCGACCTCTGGATCGATCAGCCCTGTGGGGCGCACCAGGAGCTCGACGGTCTGGTTCGCGTGTTGGGCTTCATAGCGTCCCGGGGTCGCCGACACGAAGATCATCTGCGGCGCGAGGCGCTCCCATTCCTCGAACTTGAGCGGCCGGTTGTCGAGCGCCGACGGCAGGCGGAACCCGTACTCCACCAGCACTTCCTTGCGCGAGCGGTCACCGCGGTACATGGCGCCCAGCTGCGGCACGGTCTGGTGACTCTCATCGATGATGAGGATCGCGTTGCGCGGCAGGTAGTCGAAGAGGCACGGCGGCGGCTCCCCTGGGGCCCGGCCGGAAAGATAGCGGGAGTAGTTCTCGATGCCGGCGCAGTAGCCGACCTCCTTCATCATTTCCATGTCGAACATCGTGCGCTGCTCCAGGCGCTGAGCCTCGAGCAGCTTGCCCGCTTCGCGCAGTCCCGCGATCCGCTCGCGCAGCTCCTCGCGGATGTGATCCACGGCGCCGATCAGCCGTTCCCGGGGGGTGACGTAGTGCGTGCCCGGATATACCGTGAACCTCGGCACCTTGCGCGATACCACCCCGGTGAGCGGGTCGAAGAGCGCGATCGAATCGATGACGTCGTCGAAAAGCTCGACCCGGACCGCCTCGCGCTCCGACTCCGCCGGGAATATGTCAATTACATCGCCGCGCACCCGATAGGTGCCGTGTGTCAGATCCATGTCGTTGCGGGTGTACTGCATGTCGGCGAGGCGGCGCAGGAGCTTGCGCTGATCGGTACGATCGCCCCGGTCCAGGTGCAGGATCATCGACAGGTATGCCTTCGGGTCACCGAGGCCGTAGATCGAGGACACGGTGGCGACGATGATCGAGTCCGAGCGCTCGAGCAGCGCCTTGGTGGCGGAAAGCCGCATCTGCTCGATATGCTCGTTGATGGAAGCGTCCTTCTCGATGTACGTATCGGAGGACGGGACGTACGCTTCCGGCTGGTAGTAGTCGTAGTAGGAGACGAAGTACTCCACGGAATTGTGCGGAAAGAAGCCCCGGAATTCCCCGTAGAGCTGCGCCGCGAGTGTCTTGTTGTGCGCCAGCACGAGGGCCGGACGCTGCATCCGCTCGATCACCTGGCTGACGACGTAGGTCTTGCCGCTACCGGTGACGCCGAGCAGGGTCTGCGCGCTCAAACCGTCTTTCAGGCCCTCGACGAGCTTCGCGATCGCTTCGGGCTGATCGCCCGAGGGCTCGAAGCTTGCCTCGAGTTTGAAGGGAATCTGTTCCATGCCGCTCCTGCCGTCTGTCTGCGCGTCTTACCGCGCCGTAATGGTGGGGACTGTTCCGATCCCTTAATATAGTGGCGCCCGTTCCTTTTCGGTGTACCACAGGAATCCCCGTGACCCTATCCGTCTCACGACGCGTCCAGCGCGTCAAGCCTTCGCCGACGCTTGCCGTTACTGCTCGCGCTGCTCGCCTCAAAGCAGAGGGTAAGGACGTAATCGGCCTGGGTGCGGGCGAGCCCGACTTCGATACGCCGGTCCCGATCGCGCAGGCGGGCGTCGACGCCATCCGCAGCGGGTTCACGCGCTATACGAATGTCGAAGGCATCAACGAGCTCAAGGATGCCATCATCGCGAAGTTCGCCCGCGACAATGGCATCCAGTACGAGCGCTCGCAGATCCTGGTGTCCTCGGGCGCCAAGCAGACGATCTTCAATCTGTGCATGGCTGTGCTCGATAAGGACGACGAGGCCGTCATCCCGGCGCCCTACTGGGTTTCCTACCCCGATATGGTGATGCTTGCCGATGCGCAGCCGGTGATGCCGTTCGCCGGCCCTGCGCAGGGTTACAAGATCACCGCTCGCCAGCTCGCCGCTTCGATCACGCCGAAGACGCGACTGCTGCTCCTCAACAGCCCCTGCAATCCGACCGGCGCGGCCTACACGCGCGCCGAGCTGCGTGCGCTCGGCGAGGTACTGCTCGAGCACCCGCGCATCGTCATCGGCACCGATGACATGTACGAGAAGATCTATTGGGGCGCGGAGCCCTTCTGCAGCCTCCTCACGGCCGTGCCGGAGCTCTATGGCCGCACCGTGACCATCAATGGCGTGTCCAAAGCCTACGCCATGACGGGCTGGCGCATCGGCTACTGCGGCGGACCGAAGGAGCTGATCGCCGCCATGGCTACCATCCAGGGACAGTCGACGTCGAACGCATCCAGCATCTCGCAGAAGGCGGCCACAGCCGCCCTTGCGGGCGACCAGGCCTGCGTCGGCAAGATGAATGAGGCCTTCAAGCAGCGGCACGACTACGTGGTCGGCGCGCTCAACGCCCTGCCGGGCGTCAGCTGCCTGCCGGGGGCCGGCACTTTCTACGCCTTCGCGGACGTCTCGAAGGCGATGGCCGGGCTCGGTTGCAACACCGACGGCGAGTTCGCGGAGCTGCTGCTCAATGAGGGCGGCGTCGCCGTGGTGCCGGGTTCGGGTTTCGGCGCGCCCGGACACATGCGGATCTCTTTCGCCTGCAGCCTGCAGACGCTGGAGAAGGCGATCGACCGCATCGCGCGGGTCCTCGCGACCGGCGGCGCGGTAGCCCAATCCGCCTGAGGCACGCCCCGAGAGCCAATGGCCTGGCGGCTCCTCGCGGACCTGCTGGTCACTCTCCACCTCGCCTTCGCGGCGTTCGTCGTCTTCGGGGGCTTCCTCGCCTGGAAGTGGCGCTGGGCCGTGCTCGCCCATCTGCCCGCCCTCGTCTGGGGATTCTGGATCGAGACCTCGGGGCGGATCTGCCCGCTCACTCCGCTCGAGAATCACCTGCGACACCTCGCGGGTGAGGCCGGATACCAGGGCGGGTTCCTCGACCACTATGTGGTGCCGATCCTTTATCCGCCCGGGCTCACGCGGCCCGATCAGTGGGTGCTCGCGGCGCTGCTGCTGGCAATCAATCTCCTGGCGTACGGCGCCCTGCTCCGCCCTCACCGGCACCTGCGCCGGAAGGTTCCTTGACTAAATCCCAGCCCTCGCCTCAGAATTCGCGCCCTTTCGCGATTCCATCGCTCGGTTCCCCGGTAGCTCAGTCGGTAGAGCGTCGGACTGTTAATCCGTTGGTCGTTGGTTCGAGTCCAACCCGGGGAGCCATTAAATCAATTATTTGCGAAGCACTTCGGGTAGGACTCACCTTCTGAGTCTCATGCCGTAGCAGTTCGGTAGTAGTAGTGAATTGGCTGGCGAACGAGATCGGTGGGCATGCCTGGACGTTCGTCGTCCGACCTCTGACGCCGGATCCGCTGAGCGGAGCCGGAGCGGCTTACGCGGGGCCGGGACGAGTCGTTATCGGCCCGGAAGCAAGAGCTGACGCCCCCCGACCCTCTGGTGCGCCACAGCCGTGCGCGCACGCGGTTATGCCTCTCGAAACCGTCTGCGGCCACCCATAGCTAGCGGCCAAGGTCTCTTCCCAGGGGACGACAGCTGACCAACGGCCCGCACACCGCCCCTGATCGCTGGCATGCCCAAGCAGCCGCGGCGGACAACCTGCGGTTTGCGGTTAGCGACAACCAAGAGATCATCCGTGGCACCGACATCAAGGCCGAGGTCATGGCCGTTCTGATCGGCGGCGTGCTGGCAGTCGTGACGCTGGAGGGCGGGATTTCGATAAGCAGCTCGTCCTACGTGTTCCAGAGATGTGCGTTTTCGACGAGTCTTTGAGTGATTTGATGCGCAAATGCGTTTGCCGCAGGACACTAGTAGCTATGCCGACCTGGCGCGTTGTGGCCATGGTTCGCCACTGGCAGCGTTAGAGAGCCCTCCATCGGGGCATTCATACAACACAGGAAACATCTTGCGTGTTATTCACTTCAATCTCGCGACATATGAGCGCACTGCTCGTTTCCTGAACACCGGCTTCGCTCCTCAGAGCCTCGATCACGCGAACTAGATCAGACTGGTCCTTGCACGCAACCCGCATCCTGAAATCAAACTCTCCAGTAAGGATCGCGGCGCTCACTATGCCGGGAATTCTTCGTACTGAGGCCTCGAAGCTTCGCGCCGTCGTACTTGGTTGCATTTTTACGTCAATATAGGCTTCGACAGCAAAGCCCAGCCTCGCCCGGTCAAACAGGGCGCGAAAGCCGCGTATCACGCCAGCCTGCTGTAGGCGGCGAACACGCTCTGCCGCAGCGTTGGGACTGAGGTGAATTCGTCTGCCTAGGTCCCGAAAGCTGATCCTTCCGTCGATGGTAAGTTCACCGATGATTTTGCGGTCGAAGTCGTCCATTGCTGCATTTACCTCAGCCGGGGCGCCGCCCGGCGCATCGTGGCCGCGCAAAGCACGGACTTTTATAAGACACTACGACGTATACGCTGCGTCACCCGCAATGTACAGTATAATGCGCAGCCAAACGGCCAATTATCCGCAGCAATTTTCTCAATCTGTCCATGTAACAGCAAGCAGCGAAAGAGGCTGGAGATGCACACGATCGGTTCGGCCGGAGCAGATGCAGACAAATGGGCTGGCTTGCGACGAGCCGGGATCCGGCTTGTTGCGTCTATTCTCATGGCGGCTTTCACCGGGAGCGCGCTGGCGCAGGTACCGGGGAAAGATGTGCAAGCTCCAGATGTATCTCTTAACCCCGCGGTCAAGGCGGAAGTTATCCGATCCCTTTCGCGGGCATTAAGGGACCAGTATGTGTTCCCAGGCGTCGGCGATGAGCTTGCAAAGACGCTTGAGCATCAGAACGAAGATGGCGACTACGATTCCGTCACGAGCGCCAGGGAATTCAGTCGGCTCTTGACGGCGCACATGGGGACAATTGCCCATGATGCCCACTTGCGCGTCTTCTATGTATACAGAATGCCGCCTCCCGCTGAGCGGGGGCGAGGATCAACTCCTAGTTCGCGGGTCGTCGTTCGCAAGATGGAGGAAGACAACTTTGGATTTGACGAAGTGCAGCGACTCGATGGGAATGTCGGATACCTGAAGGTGACGGGGTTTGCAGACCCGGAGCGAGCCGGACCCACTGTCGCCGCAGCAATGACGCTTCTATCTTACACAAATGCGCTCATTATTGACTTGAGACGGAACCACGGAGGGTCCCCTGGCATGGTTGATCTGCTCGCGTCGTACTTTCTCCCCTCGGTCCCACCTGTGCATTTGAACGATTTGTCTTGGCGCAAACGAGGAACGACGCAACATATCTTACAGCAATTCTGGACGCTTCCGTATGTGCCGGGGGAACGATACCTAAACAAGGAAGTATTCATCCTGGTCAGTCACGAAACACCGTCAGCAGCGGAAGAGTTCACCTACGACTTACAGACCCTAAAACGCGTCGTCGTCGTGGGCGAACCCACGTGGGGAGGCGCAAACCCCGGAGGGGTTGTTCCATTGGCAAGCCACTTCCTCGCGTTTATACCCAGCGGGGAGGCGATCAACCCGACAACCAAGACGAATTGGGAGGGCAAGGGCGTTCAGCCGGAGGTAAAGGCGCCGGCCAAGGACGCTTTCGGGATAGCGTACAAGATGGTGCTGCAACATCTGATTGCAGCTACGAAGGATGCTGCAGCGCAATCTCGGCTCAGACACGCCCTAGCTGCTATCGACTCCGATGGTCACCTTCCTGCTTGCATCCGCTGATCAAACACAAGGTCTGGTTGGGGTAACGAATTCCATGACAGATCGGGGCGAAATTGTCGTGTGATGGGACATACGCGTCAGTTGATCGCGGCCCTGTCCGGGACGGCGAGCCGTTAGTGAGCCGAATTCGACGATTGGCTGAGAAGAGCATTGGGAAGAACATCCCGGTCCTCTTTCAATGTTCAGCACCCAAAGACTCATGCCAACCCCATAACGGAAACCCGGGCCAGGAATTCGGATCGCTGAAGCAGTAAATCAGACGCAAGGGCGCGGTCATCGCAAGGAGCGCGTGGCGCCCACACCGTTCATCCATCATCGCGTCGAACGCGCGTTTCGCGAACGCGCGATCCGGGGTGGTCGTCGCTTCCAGGAGGACCCGCGGGGTAATTTGCCAGGACAGGCCCCATTTATCCTTGCACCAACCGCACTGGCTTTCGACGCCCCCGTTACCGATGATCGCGTTCCAGTACCGATCGGTCTCGGCCTGACTCTCGGTGATTATCTGAAACGAGAAAGCTTCGCTGTGCTTGAAAGCGGGGCCGCCGTTGAGGCCGAGGCAGGCTAGTTCGACCACCGTAAACTCGACCGTCAGCACCTGCCCTTGCTGGCCACCGGGTAATCACCCGGAGCGCGATGCGCCTCGGCATCGCAAAGCGCTTACGAATCGGTAACGCGATGCTCGCGAATGTCGTGTTTTACGTGTTGCCCGACTCGGACTGGCGTATCCCGCGCAGCTATCATGTCAGCGCTATCATAGGCTTGCCGGTCCTGATGGCTCTTGGCCGCCTCCAGTTCGTGAATTCCGCTGCGCCCACGCTCTCTTACGACGTGTCACACGGGAGGTCCGCGGGTCGGGCGGGGCCACACTCCAACATGCTGCTCTCGGGCCTGGATCCACTGGTTCTCGTGCGCGTTCCGGGGGCTGTCCGGCCATTGCGCATGGAACTGGACACCGGTGCGGATCGTACCGATTTCACCCATGACGCGCTGGCGAAGTCCCCGGCATTATCTGCACACGTCGAGCCATATGTCTGGCAGGGCGTGGGCGGCACGAAGACCGGACCCGCCTACGATTCAGGTTGTGCTTGGCTCGGCGGCCGGCGAATGCAGGCGGATGCCGCGCGTGGCGCGCTCGGTCAGGAGCAGCGCAACCAGCGCGAGGAGTCCCGCCAGCACGAACGCCGCGCCGGGAAGGTGGCTCGTCGGCGCGTGCTCGCCAATGAACAGCGCGAATATGTTGGCGAAGAGCGCGGGCCCGACGATGCCGGCCAGGCTCTGCAGGCTCGACAACGCGCCTTGCAGACGTCCCTGTTCCCTGGGGTCGACCTGGTGCGTAATAATGGATTGCGCGGGCGGTTGGGCCAGCCCCCCCAGGCATAGGAATGGAATGCCAGCCAGGAACATCCATGCTTGCGGCGCAAAGCCGAACACTGCGTAGCCGACGATGAGCAATGCCACGCCGGTCAGCATCATGCGGCGCTCGCCCAGCCATGGCATCCAGCGCCGCACCAGGACGGCCTGAACGACACCGGTGCACAGACCCACCACCCCCAGGCTATAGCCGACGGCCTGCGGCCCCCAGCCGTAGCGATAGTCTGTGTACAGCACGTACGTGGAATTGAGCGCCAGCTGCGCCAGTGCGAGCAGGAAAATCACGGTGGCCAGTGCGAACACCTGCGGGTAACGCCGCAGCAGGACCAGCGCGCCGAACGGATTGGCGTGCCCCCAGTCGATTTGCGTGCTGCGGCGTTCTTTGGGCAGCGATTCCGGCAGCACGAAGAAGCCGTAGCAGAAATTCAGCAGCGACAATCCGGCCGCGACCCAGAACGGCAGACGGATCCACAGATGTCCCAGAAAGCCGCCCAGGGCGGGGCCTACGATGAAACCGAGCGCGAATGCGCCGCCGAGCATGCCGAATGCCGCGGCCCGCTTCTCGCGCGGTGTGATGTCGGCGATGTAGGCGTTGGCCGTGGTGAAGCTGGCGGCGCACATGCCCGATACCGCGCGGCCAACGAACAGCAGCCACAGCACCGGCGCCACCGCCATGACGATGAAATCGACGCCGAGTCCAAAACTCGAAATGAGGATCACGGTGCGCCGGCCGAAGCGGTCCGACAGCGCGCCCTGAATCGGCGAGCACACGAACTGCGTCAGCATGAACAACGTGCCGAAACCGCTGGACCACACCGCGGCCTTCGCGATGCTGCCGCCGATCAGGTCCACGATCAGATGGGGCAGCACCGGGATGATGATGCCGAAGGCCAGCATGTCGATGGCCACCGTGACGAAGACGAAGAGCACCGCCGCACGGCGGTGCTGATGCGCGAGAGGCTCGTGCGCGTTCATCGAAGATGCTGAATCGCAGCGGAAACGATGATTTTAGAGTGCTCGAGCGGGTCCCGCAGAAAATCGCCAGAGGGTATCGGGATACGATACTGCAAGGCCTGAATAGCGTCACTTTTGCGTTGAATGTCGCATTATTCAGTACTTTCTGGGACCATCACTGCCCGTGGACCATGGGGTCCTTGAGTACAGGGGGGACGGCCGCATGACGGGACTCCTGAGTCTCGTGCTCCTGTGCCATCGTAGTGTGGCTCGTGGATCGGGCCAGGCTGCAGCACCGCCTCGATTCGATCGAATCCGCGCTCGATCGGCTCACGCGCGAGAGCGCCATGAATCGCGCGGCGCGTGAGCGGAGTCAGGCCGCGCCAGGCGTCGTACCGCGGGTGGACTCATCCGCAGTCACCGCCTCGACCTCTGCTCGAGGCACGGAATCCCGTGCCGTGATCGAGCCGGCATGGCCAAGAGACACGGAGTTGGTGCGCCGGGTCACACAGGGACCCGGCGACCGGACGCCCCCGCCTATCGCGGATTTCCCGGGGCTGCGCCAGATCCGTGAATTCTTCACCGGCGGCAACCTCATCGTCCGTGTTGGCGTCGTCGTACTTTTCTTCGGTGTCGCGTTCCTGCTGCGCTATGTCGCCGAGCATTCGCATTTTTCCATCGAGACGCGCCTGAGCGGCGTGGCAGTCGGCGCGCTCGTGCTGCTCGCGCTCGGCTGGCAGTGGCGAAGGGCTCGGCGCGGCTACGCACTGGCCCTCCAGGGCGGCGGGGTCGGCATTCTTTATCTCACGACGTTCAGCGCCCAACACGTCTACGCCGTGCTCGCGCCGGGCGCCGCGTTCATCCTGCTCGCGGCTGTTGCCCTCCTCGCCGCTGCACTCGCGATTCTGCAGGACTCCATGGCCTTCGCCATCCTCGGCGCCACGGGCGGCTACCTCGCGCCGGTTCTTGCGTCAAACCCGCGCGGCGACCATGTCGCGCTCTTTTCCTATTTCGCGCTCCTCAACTGCTTCGTGCTCATCGTCGCCTGGTTTCGTTCGTGGCGCCCGGGATTGCTCGCGCTGATCGCGTTCGCCTGGCTCAACGTGCTCCTCCTGCGCACGCTGCATCAGTATGCTGATGTTCCCTATACCGCTGAGGGTGTGGCGGCTTCGGCCCTCGCACAGACCTCACTGACGATCTTCTGGGCCACACTCGCGCTCGTCGGCATGGCCTGGGCGACGCGGTCCGGCAGAAGGATCGTGTGGCTCTGCGGCGCCGGCTTGCTCGGACTCGTGATCCTCAAGTTGTTTCTGGTCGATCTCGCGCGCTCCGGCACTGTCGTGCGCATCGTGTCGTTCCTCGGGGTCGGCGTGCTGATGCTCGTCATCGGCTATCTCTCGCCCATTCCGCCTCGCCGCTCGGGGGCTGCTGCGTGACTACGCCTCGCTGCAGGTCAAGCAGCAATCGCACCTTACTTCATCTGCCGCCATGGGCGATTGACTCCCGTGGGCCACCGTCCCAGGATGAGGGGCGCCGCCAGGCGTGGCCCACAGCCTGTCGCGTCATGACGCCCGGAGTGCTCTCCGAAGGGAGTGACTGCCGTGAAGTGGCTCCTTACGCTCACGCAGCTGATCCTCGCGCTGTTGGTGGCCGCGTGCTCGGGGTCGGGCCGTCCGACTGCTCAACCAACGGGTCTGAAAAAAATCAACCACATCATCGTCGTGATGTTGGAAAATCACTCGTTCGACAACTACTTCGGCGCTCTCGCCTACGCTCCCGGCAGTCCCTACCGGACTTCTCCGGCAGGCTGCGCAGCGGATGATCATGGTTGTATCGACGGGTTGAGCTGCCTCGTGGAGCCCGCACTTGGCCTGGTCTGTACGAATTCGAATCCGGACGATGAAGGAGGGCCCGTTGCCGCATTTCACGCCGTCAGCCGTTGTACCGTTCCCGATCTCGGGCACTCCTGGACACAGTCGCACCTGGAGGCCAATTTCGCCGATCCCAATGCGGCCCTGTTCTACTCGCCCG
>Ga0134125_10004923_pt1 | contig 15223 bp, 11 predicted proteins | sample KB31751_FD_96464 | JGI IMG/M metagenome (GOLD analysis project Ga0134125, IMG submission 96464) | Terrestrial soil microbial communities with excess Nitrogen fertilizer from Kellogg Biological Station, Michigan, USA - KB3-175-1 | ecosystem: Environmental > Terrestrial > Soil > Unclassified ... | reverse complement strand
CTGTTGTTTCCACTCATCCATGATGGTGGCCTGGACCGATTTGAGGCTGAACAACTCGGGCAGCACTTTGGCCAGCGCACCGAGGATACGAACGTCAGTGTGATCGTCTTTGTACACCCACAGGCCTGAGAAACTTGGGGTGCCTTTGATGATGGCGAGTTTATATGGCGTCTCCTTGCGGTGAGACATCGCGATCAGCGCCTCAGGATTTTCACGCGAAGTCACAATCAGAGTGCCGTTCGGCTTCAGCAGCTTGTTAACGGGCTGAAGTCCGTACCAGGCCCAGGATTCGACGCCCTTACAGAGCGTGTCGTCCACCGCAATGGTGACGTCCACCTCTTTGGGCTCGTACTTGGCCATTCCTTCTTCAAGGGTGATATCGTCCGTGGCCACGATGGCGAAGTTTTTGGCCGGAATACCGTTGCGCTCCGGGCTGTCGCCGTAACGCCCAAAGGAGATGCCTGGTTTGCCTTCCTTATGCGCCGCCAGCACAATGGCGCGGCTTATGTTCTTGGCGAGAGTTTTCTGATAAATCCCGCGATAGATGATTTCAATGGCGAATAACCGGCCCATGGTTAACCTCCGTTAGTTTTCAGAGCTTGTTCAATACGATTTTTTCAATATTGCTGATGTGCTGCCGCATCGCCTCTTCAGCCGCCGGCGCGTCGCGGCGCTTGATCGCGCCAAGAATGCGCCGGTGCCCGGCCAGCGACTTCTCCGGGCGCCCCTGGCTCTGTAAAGATCGAGAACGTGTTTCTCTCAACATGTCCATTACAACGTCCAACACCTTAAGCACAATGCTGTTGCCTGAGGCTGTGGCAATGCTGTAGTGGAATTCTGAGTCCTCTTTAATAGCGAGATGGCCGCCTGAAACCTTGGCGTCATGGCGTCCAAGAATTTCTTCCATCGCGGCGATCTGTTCGGCTGATGCATGGGTTGCTGCGCGCGCCGCCAGCGGCGGTTCCAACATCTTGCGGAAATCAAGCAGCTCGCTTACCAGCTGCCGTTTGTGCGAAATGACGTTCGCCAGAGGACTGATAACCGACTCGGCAGAAACATCCCGGACTACTGTTCCGGCTCCCTGCCTGGGCTCAACCAGACCCATCAGTTCCAGCTTGCGGATGGCATCTCGAACGGAACTGCGGCTTACACCCAGCAACTCCACCAGTTCCCGCTCAGCGGGAAGCTTGTCGCCGGGCCGCAGCTTTTTGAGGATCATCTCCTCCAGCTGCTTTGCGACCTCTTCGTGAACCTTGTTTCTCCGGATGACTTCAAACTCGGGCTTTACTGCGGAACCCAAACGCCCCTCCGAAGTGGTCTGATGACCGGACCAAACACTATTCCCTTTCGGCGTCCGCGTCAAGAGGAGAGAACCATAATTTTTGTAATCCGCTGGATGTGCCAATCAGCGATGCCAATGCCTTGAGGCGTAGGTCCAACAGCGTTTGGGAGATGTCGGATGTGTAACCCGATGCGTACGGAAAATGGACTACGCGATTTATTTTCCGCGAATGTACGTGCTGACAAAGAAATATACGGTCATGACCAGCCCTACAATAATGACCAGGTAGCGCAGTTTCTGCGGATCAGCTTTCTGCGCGTAGTGTCCCCCCGACCAGCCTCCCGCGATTGCACCGACCAGCATCACCAGACACTGTGGCCACAAAACGGCCCCAGCCACAATGAAGGTCACTACAGCGACGATGTTGATGGTGGCTGCCAGAAGAATGCGGAGTGCGTTCATGTTATGGATATCGGTCATTCCCAGCGCGGCCATCATTCCCATCATCACGAACCCAATCCCTCCGCCGAAGTAGCCGCCATATGTTCCCACAAGAAATTGGACGAAGGATGCCACCGTCAGAGCAAGCCATGAAGTTTTATACAGATCTGGAGTGTCTCCCGTTTTTCCAGCGAGCCCTCGGAGTCTTGGCCCATACGCAAATAGCAGGGTCCCTCCCAGCAGCAACCAGGGAACCAGATGTTCGAAAGTTCGCTGTGGAGTCTTGATCAGCAGCAGCGCCCCCGCAAAACCTCCAGTCACGCTGGTTACCAGCAACGGCACCATCATTCGCGCCGGCACATGCAGACGTTTCAGATATGTAAAGACCGTGGCCGCGAGTCCGGGCCATACAGCAACGGTGTTGGTGGCGTTTGCCTGGACGCCTGGCACACCGGTGAACATCAAGGCGGGAAACGAGACGAAGCTACCGCCGCCGGCGATGGAATTGAGGAGTCCGGCAATTACTGCAGCAAAAAAGAGGAAGATGGCGTGGCTCAGGTGCAAACAACGGTGTATCACACAACTCCCCCGACGCGCGAATCGGGATTCCGATCAGCCCAACAGACCAAAAAGGCAGCAAAATAAATTGGCATTTCCAGCAGCTCTCGGGTATGCTGTCTCGCCAGTAAGCAGCCGAAGTGAAGCTTGGAACTTGCACTTAATATCGCGTGGCTGGTTGTGGCCGCGATTTTGCTGCTTCTCTGTGGCGCGCGAGCTCTGTCCTTCACTGAGAAGCGACGCCGTATTACTGCCCTCATCGCGCTCGTATGTTTGATCTGGCTGTTGTTCCCGGTCATCTCAATCACTGACGACCTGAATGCTGGGCACTCTGTTTTTCAAGCCACGGCTGTCAAAAGACCCACCCCAGCCGCTGGTTTGATCATAGCTTTGCTCTCACCATCGGTATCCATCGCTGCACCTCTGGCTTCATGGCGGGAGACAAACCTGCACGCCGATCTTTCCGAAATCAAACAGGAATTCTTCGGGTTCAACCTCTCTCGCCGTCCGCCACCTCGCGCTTAAACAGCAGCAACTGGGACCCTCCGGACCTCGTCCCACGCAACCTGCCATGCGCCTCTGCCGCTGCCTTTCTAAGTGATTGTTGATCTGTTTCGTTTGATCATCGGACTCGGCCGAATCGCTACAGCCACCAGTGCTCGTGGCCGGTTAACTCCTTTCCCAAGCAGCCGGGGAAAACATCCTCGCCTGAATGCTTGCAGCCAAAACCAGCTTCTTAGCTGGGTGTTTTCTGGGTTACAGCACTGTCATTCGAAACACTCTTCGCACTTCTATGAACTCGAAAAAGGGGCGGCATTTAAAACGGCATTTTAAACCTGAGGCAGGAGCACATTAAGTGCCCCTTCCCTCACAAAGGAGCAACGGATGCGGCATTCGCTGATTCTATCTCTCGTGTTGTTTCTCATGACGCTTAGCTTGCCAATTTTTGGGGACGATCAGGCAAGCCCAACCGATAATTCCAACAAACAGGAGTCGTCTTCCCGGGCACGCAAGGGATCGACCAAAGCAGAGCTGGATTCGTTGCGTACCCAAGTCGCGTCGCAACAGAAAACGATGGAAGCTCAGCAAAAGGCCATGGAGTCTCAGCAACAGACGATCGAAGAGCTGAAAACGATGGTCGGCCAGTTGGCGCAGCGACTGGATTCCAGCGCGCGCGTGCTGCCGGCGAGCTACAGCTCTTTGGAATCGACATCACAGCAGATTCCCAGCGGCCCGCCGGGTAAGCCATCGTCCTCATTAGCGGAGTCAAAGACGAAGAAAGAGTCCACCACATTCGACTGGACCGTCGCGGGCACCACAATCCAACTTTACGGCCATGCTGATCTCTCGTTCGACTATGTGGACAACGGCATCACTCCCGCCATTGAAGCAGCCGTGGTACCGGCATTCCCTGCTCCCAACAGCCCGTTGCGCGCCAACAACGGATGGATGAGCCAGGTCTCCAGTAACCTTTCGTATTTCGGAGTTCGCGGGTCGCATAAGATCAGCGACTCTCTGACAGGTATCTTTCAGTTCGAGACCGAGATCAGTTTTTCAGCCATTCCGGGCGCAACCTCCGACAATAACTGCAAGTTCTGCCTGGGCGGACGCGACAGTTATGTGGGACTGCAGGGCCACTGGGGCGCGGCCAAAATCGGAAAGGGAGAAGCGCCCTATAAGAAAGTGATCGTTCCCGTCGACCCCTTCTATAACACTCTTGGCGATCACAGAAGCATCATGGGAAACAGCGGCGGCGACAACCGAGCCGAGTTCGAAACGCGTATGCCGCATGCCATATGGTACGAATCTCCCACCTCGCACGGACTTGCCGCCAGCATTCTGTTTTCTCCGGGACAAAACCGCTCCAGCGATAACGGCGCCTACGCCCGAGGAGAACCCATTTGTTCCGGCGGCAACGGCGTTTTCGTTATCAGCTTTCAAAACCGTGCGAACGTAGCTGAGGCCGTAGGGCCTAATATCAACCCTTGTAATGATGGTGCCTGGGGCAATGTGGTGAGCACCGCCGTCACTTATAAGCAGCACGGATTTTACGGGTTCGGCGCCTACGAGCATCACAGTGACGTCAACCGAACAACGGACTCGGTCGGCGTAGCCGATGAAGCCGCATGGAGGTTCGGTGCTTCATATACCGTCGAGAGCACCGGAACAACCGGCAGCTTTGTTTATGAAGGTCTGAAGCGGTATGCCGCCAACACCATTTCCGGTGTCGATGGACAGCCGGTTAAGTTTGGCGCCCTCGACGAACGCACCCGGCCTCTGGCTACCATGCTGGTGCTGAGCCAGAAATTGTCGAAGAAGGATGTTTTGAGTGCCGATTGGATCCACGCTGGAAGCACTCCGGGAGATCCAGGACAGTGCGCGTCATTCGATGCAAACCTTGCCTGTACCGGGTTTGCCAGCTTGTCCGGAGTTCCCGGGACAAACGCGTCCCTGATTAACACGGTTGACAACTCAAGCAACATGTATGCATTCGGGGTGAGACATACGTTGACCAGGAATATGTCAACGTACTTTGTCACGGCTCGGCAGTCCAACGCTTCGGCCGCTCACTACGATCTTGGTGCGGTAGGGCACGGTGTCGTCGTAGATAAACGGGACTTCACAGGAACGGGAATTCCCGGCACGCGACTCCAGGGCGTCTCGGGCGGCTTGACGTTCGACTTTTAAACACCTCACGGCGAGAGGAGATGGGTTGAGAAATCTTCTCCTTTCGCCGTGTAGCATCCATGTGGCTACTCGGTCTGCTGGCTGATGTTCAAAAGAACGCCCACGCTCGCAAGCATGACGAACAATGAGGATCCGCCATAGGAAATAAAGGGCAGTGGGATACCTTTCGTGGGAAGCAGCGCCAGCACAACGCTTATGTTGAAAAAGGCCTGCATCAGGATCATGGCGGTAATCCCTGCAGCGAGCAGGCGGGCAAAAGGATCGCGGCAGCGCAAAGCCGTTCGCAATCCGCGCCAGGCAAAGACCACAAAAAGCGCGATGATCACGACAGCGCCGATCAAGCCCAGCTCCTCGCCGACAACCGCAAAAATAAAATCGGTGTGGGGTTCGGGAAGATAAAAAAGCTTCTGCTTCCCTTCCATCAACCCAAGTCCGGTAAGACCGCCTGTGCCGACGGCTATGAGCGATTGGTAGATATGAAAGCCAGCGCCCTGAGGATCGGAATTGGGATCCAGGAAGACCTTCATTCGGGCCAGCCGCCACGGCACGAACATCAGCAGGTAAGTAATCGCCGGAACAATCGGAATAAGGCTGTATGCAAAATAGCGCAACCGCATGCCCGCCGTGTACAGGATCGCTGCCGTGATGCCGAGGCAAACCATGGCGGTACCGAGGTCCGGCTCCTTGACCACCAACAGGGTAAAAAGGACCGGAGGTAATACCGCGGGAATCAGAGTGTGCCGCCAGTCGTCAATGGACTTGAGCCGGTTCTCCAGAAAAAACGCCAGAAAAAGGATCAGTGCGGGCTTGGCAAGTTCCGACGGCTGGAATGACATGATCCCCAGCTTGATCCAGCGATGCGTGTTATGCGAGCGGTCGAAAAAGAAAACCGCCACCAGCAACAGCGTGGTCAGACCGAGAAAGGTGAACACGATCCCAGGCTGTTTCCAGCGCCGGTAATCGACGTTCATGATTCCGGCCATAGCTGCCAGCCCTGCTACGGCCCATCCAAGCTGGCGAAGCAGAAAATGATATGGGGAGCCGAATTTATCACTGGCCATGACAGCAGATGCGCTGAAAACCATCAAAATGCCAATGACTACCAAAAGCAGGGTCGAGCCAAACAGCCATTTATCGATCCCTACTCTTTTTGCCACTTATGCTCGATCCCCCATGGTCACGGGCGCCAGCGAAAGCACCAGCTCTTTGAAGAGACGTCCGCGCTGCTCGTAATTCTCAAACTGATCAAAGCTGGCGCATGCCGGAGCGAGCACGACGATGTCGCCGGCTTTGGCGCCGTCAAATGCCTGACGCACTGCGCGTTCCAGCGTTCCACTCTGCACCAGCGGCACTGATCCTTGAATCTGAGAACGGATCTTTTCTGCTGCGGCGCCGATCAGGTATGCCCGCTTGGCGCGTTCCCGCAAAAGCTGGTTCAGCGCCGTGTAGTCGCTGCCCTTATCTTTGCCGCCCAGGATAATGTGAATATTGCCCGGAAAGGATTCCAGGGCTTTGATGGTGGCATCAACGTTGGTGGCTTTAGAGTCGTTGTAAAACGTCACGCCGTTGATGCTGGTGACAAGTTCCAGCCGGTGTTCGACCGCACGAAATTCTGTCACGCCCCGCCGCACCTGCTCTGTCTCGCAACCCGCCAGCAGTGCCATGGTCACCGCTGCCAGGACGTTTTCCAGGTTGTGAGCTCCCTTAAGCTGGATGTCATTGCGGCTTAGAACAGCCTGCTCCTGGCCGTTCCGCGCGAAAACAATTTGATCGCCCTTAAGCCATGCCCCATTCTCGACAGGCTGCTTGCGGCTGAACCAGAACGGCGTTCCCGTGACCTTGTCTTTTAATCCGACACACGCCGGATCATCGGCATTGAGGACACCGAAATCGCTCTTGCGCTGGTTCTCAAAGATTCGTGCCTTCGCCGCTACATAAGCTTCGAAGGTGTGATGGCGGTCCAGATGATCGGGCGTAATGTTCAGAATGGCTGCGATCCAGGGACAGAACTGTTCGATCGTCTCGAGCTGAAAACTGGAGATTTCGAGAACAACCAAACTATCCGGGGTCGACTTACCAGCGAGTGAAATTACCGGGGTACCTATGTTGCCGCCAACGAGCGTTTTCTTGCCCGCCTTGCTCAGAATCTCTCCCAACAGTGTGGTTGTTGTTGTCTTTCCGTTTGAGCCGGTGATTGCCAGCACCTTGCCTTGCAAGAAACGAAACGCCAGCTCGACTTCGCCGATGACGGGGATGCCAAGCGTTCGGGCGTGCTGCAATTGAGGCTGGTCAGAAGGAACTCCAGGGCTCACGACGATCAAATCCTGATCGCGGAATGTACGTTCTCCGTGGCGCCCGGCCTCAATGGATACTCCACGATCCAATAGCGCCGCCACTTCGCTCTGCAACTGAGCTTCGCTCTTTGTGTCGGATACCGTGACCTTGGCGCCATGCTCCTGGAGAAAGAACGCGGCCGCGACGCCGGAGCGTCCCAGCCCCACTACCAGAACCCGCTTATGCTTGAGATCCATCATCCGGTGACTCGCTGCCTGCTCCATTGTGCCACGAATTCAGGGACGCATTAACGCAACTTCAACGTGGTCAGAGCAAAAAGGGCAAAAACCAGCGCCAGAATCCAGAAACGAATGATGATCTTGGATTCCGACCAGCCCGCCAGTTCAAAGTGGTGATGGATGGGCGCCATCTTAAAGATGCGCTTCTTGCGTAGCTTGTAGGAGCCCACCTGCATGATGACCGAAAGTGCCTCGATGACAAAGATGCCACCGATAAACGGCAGCAGCAGTTCCTGCTTAATGATCACAGCCACGGTGCCGATAGCGCCGCCGAGAGCCAGAGAGCCTACATCGCCCATGAAGATCTCCGCCGGGTGGGCGTTGTACCAGAGAAAGCCGAGACTCGATCCCACCATGGCTCCGCAAAAAATCGTGACCTCGGCCACCGCGGGCATTTCCTGCAGGGCAAGATACTCGGCAAATTTGCTATGGCCGCTGACATATGTAAGGACCGTCAAGGCACCGGCAGCGATCACGGTGCAGCCAATCGCCAGTCCGTCAAGTCCGTCCGTAAGGTTGACCGCGTTGCTCGCTCCCACCAGCACCAGCATGACGAAGACTACGAAGGGAGTGAACGCCAGCCACCAGATGTGCGGATAATGACGAAGGCTTTCAAAGGCCAGGTCGGGCCGAAATTGCTTAAAAAACGGCACCATCAGGTGCGTGGAGTACTGGCGCGTCGCGGTCAGTAAGACCAGGCTCACGCCAACAGCACACGCCGTAAGGAACTGGAGGAGAAGCTTGGTTCTGCCGGTCAGTCCCAGGTTCCGCCGATGCACTACCTTTATGTAGTCATCGGCAAACCCGATCGCCCCGAAAGCAAGAGTAGACATGACCGCCATCCAGACGTATGGATTGGATAAATCCGCCCACAATAACGTGGGAACCACGATGGCTATTACGATCAATACACCGCCCATCGTTGGCGTCCCGGCTTTGCGCTGGTGAGCTTTGGGGCCCTCTTCGCGGATGTATTGCCCAATTTGGAATTCCCGCAGCTGCCGGATGATGGCCGGCCCGATAATCAGCCCCATGAACAATGCTGTCAGGCTGGCAAATGCGGTGCGGAATGTTACGTAACGAAAAATGCGGAAGGGAGGAAAATACGCGAATAACCGTTGGTAAAGAAGCCAGTAAAGCAATATTCCTCCGTTAGTTTATGCAGCGACCTTTGCTGATCATATCTCTTATGTGGTTGGAAAATACGGCGAGGTCAGCCGGGGTAACTTCAATATAAACTGAAACGCGTTTCTCAAGCGGCGGAACATCATCCCTTGCTGGTGATGTTCTGGCGAGCGAGTTTTTCCTGCAGGAGGGTCAGAGCACGTTCCAGCTTTACACCGCGCGACGCCTTCAGCAGTACCGCATCACCCGGACGCAACTCGCGGACCAGCCACTCTCCGGCTTCCTCGGGGGTTTCCGCAAACTGTGCCTGAACACCAGAGCCGCAGGCCGCCTCGGCCAGGGCCTTTGCCAATCCACGGACCCCGATAACCACATCAATCTTCTTCGCCGCGGCGTGCAGGCCGCATTCGCGATGCAAGGCTTCCGCCGTGCTTCCCAACTCGAGCATTTCCCCAGCGAGCATGATCCGGCGCTGGGCCGGCATGCTGGCTAAGGTATCGATCATGGCATTGAGCGCTCTTGGATTTGAATTGTAGGAGTCGTTGATGATGGTGGCTCCAGCGAGTTGAAGAATCTCACCTCGCTTGTCCGCCGGCTGGATGGTGGCCAGAGCCTCCGCAGCTTCGGATGGAGGAACTCCCCGCTCGGTAGCTGCGGCTGTCGCGGCAAGCGCGTTATAGATGTTGTGCTCGCCCACCAGAGGCAGGGTCACGCGCTCGCGGACGCCACCAGCGACCAGGTCAAACGTGGAACCCTCCGCCCCCCTGAGGACCACGTTCTGGGCGGATATATCTGCTGCGCGCCGCAAGCCGAACGTCACCACTTTGCCTCTGAAGTCACGTCCAAACTGGCAAACGTAGTCATCGTCGGCATTCAGCACCGCCACTGCACCTGGATAAAGAGTTTCAATGATCTCGTATTTGGCCCGGGCAATCTCGGCGAGCGAGGAAAAGAACTCCAGGTGGACCGGAGCTACACCAGTCACAATCGCCATATCATGATGTGCAATCTGCCCCAGAGCCCGGATCTCACCAGGATGGTTCATACCCATCTCGACGACCGCAATGTCATGCTCGGGCTCCAGCTTCAGTAATTGCAAGGGTAGGCCGATATGGTTGTTGAAATTGCCTGAGGTCTTCATCACGCGAAAGCGCGTGTTTAGAAGATGAGCCAGAATCTCTTTTGTGGTGGTTTTGCCCGCCGAGCCGGTCACAGCCAGCAGAGGCTTTCCCCATAATCGCCTTGCAGCTGCTCCGAGAGATTGAAGAGCCTTCAGTGTGTCATCAACAAAAAGGAGACGATGTGGATCGGCATCTGAAACATTTCCAAGTCGAGCAATCGCCGCCACGGCGCCTTTCTCCAGCGCCGCTTTCACATAATCGTGTCCGTCAAAACGATCACCGGCGATGGCAAAAAACAGGTCGCCGGGATTGAGTGTGCGGGAATCGATTGAATATCCGGTTGCGACGAGTTCCTGATCGAATTCGCCCCGTGCTCCCGTGAATTCAGCAATCCGCCACAGCGGCAGCTTCATCGCGTTCCCCCAGCGTGCCCTACCGATGCCATCTGTTCTAAATGCTTGCGCACAACCTGAACATCATCGAAAGGAAATACACCTTCGCGGGTGGTTTGAGTTTTCTCATGTCCTTTTCCCGCGATGAGGACCATGTCGCCTGGCTGCGCCTCCTTCAACGCGACCGCAATCGCTGTGTGGCGGTTGGGCTCGATCACATACTGCCGCAATCCGCTTTGCTGCAAGCCGGGAACAATATCCTCAATGATTTTGAGCGGATCTTCACTCCGTGGATTGTCTGATGTCACCACCACAAAATCACTGCCCAGCCCGGCGGCTTCCCCCATCAGGGGACGTTTGGTTTTGTCACGATCACCGCCACAGCCAAACAAGGTAATGACACGGCCACGTTTGCCGGAGCCAGTCACGAAATCGCGGGCGATCGCCGTTAGGTTGCGCAATGCGTCGTCGGTATGGGCGTAGTCCACCGCGACCGTGAAAGGCTGGCCACAATCCACGCGCTCAAAACGTCCTGGAACCTGGTTGAAGTGACGGACAGCATCGCAAATTTGTTCAAGAGAACACCCTCGGGCCCACGCGACCGCTGAAGCCGCCAGCAGGTTGTACACGTTCACCTTGCCAATCAGCTGCGACTCAATCGGCATAGTGCCGGAAGGCGTGACCAGCTCAAAGCGCGTTTGCCTGGGCTGCAATTCAATATTCACGGCCTTAAATATGCCGCCTTCGATCCCATAGCTGATAACCTGCTCACTCTTGCCATGGCTGACTTTGAGCAGAAGATTTCCGTACGGATCATCATTATTAATAACGGCAACGCGAGGGGGGCGAACTCCGGCGCCTTCAAACAGCATGCGCTTGGCGGAAAAATAACTTTCCATATCTTTGTGGTAATCGAGATGATCCCGCGTCAGGTTTGTAAAGACCGCTGTCTCGTACGGAATCCCCCAGACGCGCCCTTGTTCCAGTGCATGTGAGGAGACCTCCATCACCGCGTCGGTGGCTCCCCCGGCAACCGCTTCGGCAAAGATCTGGTTGATTTCCAGAGACTCGGGCGTGGTGTGCGGAGCGGGAAGAACTTTGCCGTTCACGTGATACTCAATGGTCCCGATCAACGCGGAAGATTTGCCGCAATGGTTCAATATGGATTCCACCAGGAAACTGGTAGTCGTTTTCCCATTGGTACCCGTTACCCCGACTATCTTCAAACGATCCGCGGGATACGCGTAAAAATTTGCGGCGAGTCGCGCCAGGGCTTTCCTGCCATGAGGCACCACGGCCCAGGCAACGTTTTCGCGGACCTGTTCAGCCGGAGAGTCGCTGACCACGGCCTTTGCACCGTTGTGGATGGCTGTATCGATGTAGCGATTGCCGTCAGAGGAGTCGCCGCGCATAGCCACGAAAAGCCATCCCGGACGAATGCGACGCGAATCGTAATCCAGTCCCTCGATTTCAGGATCGCCTCCCCGATGCTGGATCCCGAGCGCCTCTGAAAGCTTAGAAAATCTCATTGGTCTCATTATAGAAGAGAGTTGAAGCTGAAATATGGTGCGTGTCTTCGCCTGTGCGCGCAATCGGCAGCCTGAAAATCAGTGCTAACCGGCCACTCTCCTGGCAGTCTAAGAGGCCTGAGAGGTAGCCATGAAAAGATTGATTGCCCTGGCATTATTCCTGCCGCTTTGCGCCATGCTGGCGATTGCCGGTGAAGGCCGTTCGCACCGCAACACGGTCACCATGAATGATGATTCTCCGGGCGACGATTGCGCGCAGCACCTCCAGGTATACAACGACGACTACAGAGCCAGCGCGCGCGATGAAGAAGTGCGTACAGTGCCTAACCAGCCTCTGACGATCACGGCGGAACACAACGGAGGTATTCAGGTAACCACCTGGGACAAGGCGGAAATCAGTCTCAAGCTCTGCAAACAAGCCTCGGCAGATGACGAAACGACGGCACGGAAGGTACTCAGTAATGTGAAACTGGAGACGAATGGGTCGAATGTCACCGTGAGCAGCCCGGATTCGGACAATGATCATTCCCTCGGAACTTTGCTCATGGTCAAGGCGCCGAAAGGCGCTACCCTGGACCTGAGCGTCCACAACGGCGGCATCTCGTTGAACGGCTTTGACGGGACGGCTAAAGCGCATGCTGTCAATGGTGGCATCGCCCTGAAGAAGAGCACCGGCACGCTCTCTGTGGAAGCTCAGAACGGCGGCATCAGTATCAAAGATTGCAGCGGAGATGTGAATGCCAATGTACAGAACGGCGGCCTCAGCATCAGTTTGCCTGAACGATGGGAAGGCAAGGGTCTGGACGCGCACACTCACAACGGCGGGCTTGTGGTTGCGGTGCCGAAAACTCTGAGTACTGGAGTGGAGATTGCCGGATCAGAACACACATCCATCATTTGCAAAGATGACGCCTGCAATGGCGCACAACGGACTTGGGATGACCGGCAGAGAATTCTCCGGTTCGGCGCCGGCGAAGCGCTGGTCCATGCGACCACGGTGAATGGTGGCGTCGTAGTCGAGTCGCGGGAACATTCCAGAGGCGAATTGTAGAAAAACACCTCCAACTTTCAGCCGTGCGTGACCTCTACTCTGGCAGAAAGAGCTCATGCACGGCTTTTATTCTATTTTTCCCCGCAAATCACTTATACTTGAGCTTTGCCCGCCTGCAATGACGAAGCTTGACGAAATTCTGGCCGCAGCTCGTGAACGTGCCGCACGTGCTCGCATTGGCGCGAATATGCGAGCGCTGGAAAAGAAAGCAGCAGAGCACCAGCCTCGTGGATTCCGTAGGCGCTTGCAGGCTATGGCGCAGCTTGGACCCGCCCTGATTGCCGAGTTAAAGAAGGCATCGCCGTCCAAAGGTGTATTGCGCGGGACTTTTCCTGTGGGAGTACTGGCCAACCAATTAGCCCACAGTGGCGCCTCCGCCCTGTCCGTTTTGACCGACGAACAATATTTTCAGGGCTCCCTCTCAAACCTGATGGAAGCTTCGGCTGCCACGGACCTGCCCTGCCTGCGCAAGGATTTCATTGTCGATGAATTCCAGATTCTGGAATCCCGGGCCCATCATGCTGACGCAATCCTGTTGATTCTGGCCGCACTGGATGACAAGACTTTCAGGGCGCTCCTGGATCGCGCCGGAGCCATGGATCTGGATGTGCTGTGTGAAGTTCACGACCACGAAGAGCTGAAGCGTGCACTGGAAGGCGGGGCTGAGGTAATCGGCGTTAACAACCGTGACCTGAAGACCTTTCACGTCAGCCTGGATACTGCCATAGAAATGGCTGAAGGAATTCCCAGCCACATCCTGAAGATAGCCGAGAGCGGCATTGAAAAAGGCAAGGACATCCGCGAGCTGCACACAGCGGGATACCAGGCTTTCCTGATCGGTGAAACCCTCATGCGCGCCGAGGATCCGGGTAAAAGGCTGCAGCAGCTTCTGCAGGAAGCCGGTTGGTACTCTCCCTCTGAATCATCCTCCGCGAACTGGCGTGGCACACTACAGTAGCGGACGACTTTCCCAGTCAATACCATGAAAACCTGGATCAAATTTTGCGGCACTACTTCCATGGCTGATGCGCTCGCCTCGATTGAGGCGGGAGCGGATGCGCTGGGCTTCATCTTCGCCGCCAGCAGTCGCCAGGTCACCCCGGAAAAAGCTCAGGAGATCATTCGCGAATTGCCTTCCGAGGTTGAGAAGATCGGAGTTTTTCTGGATGCTGGTCCTCACCAGATTCGTCGCGTGGTTGACCAGGTTGACTTGACGGGAATTCAGATGCACGGGCAGAGCGATTTCCCGCCGGAAGTCTACAGTTACCTGCCACCTGAACGGCGCGATGGCCTGCGCAAAATCAAGACGCTTATCATGCTTGACGGCTTCCAGACCGACATGAGGAACCTGATGATGGTACCTGGCGTGATCGACGCTTTCTTGCTCGATTCCGGCACCGGGAGCGGTAGACGATTTGATTGGCAGGCTGCACGCGCGCACATCGTTGACCAGCCAGGCAAGCTCATCATCGCGGGCGGATTAACTCCCGACAACGTTGGAGAAGCAATGCGAATCTTCCGTCCCTGGGGCGTCGACGTGGTTTCAGGAGTGGAAGACGGACCGGGCAGGAAAGGTCCTGACAAGCTAAATGCATTTGTTGCAGCAGTACGAAACGCGGAGAAAGAACCATGGGCAGCGCAGCATTGAAAACCAAGCCTACTCCCGGACGCTTTGGTGTGTACGGCGGCCGGTATGTTCCAGAGACCTTGATGGCAGCGCTCGAGCAATTGGAGCGCGAGTACGAAAAGGCGCGAAAAGACAAAAAGTTTCGTGTTGAGTTTGAGCGGCTGCTGAAGGAGTATGCCGGGCGGCCAACCTCTTTGTTCCATGCGCGGCGGCTGACAAAGAAACTTGGTGGAGCAAAGATCTACCTCAAGCGGGAAGACCTGCTGCACACGGGAGCGCACAAAATCAACAACTGCATTGGCCAGGCCCTGCTGGCACAGCGAATGGGCAAGCGTCGCATCATCGCCGAGACCGGGGCAGGCCAGCATGGAGTTGCTACCGCAACTGTCTGCGCGCTGTTCGGCTTTGCATGCGTTGTGTACATGGGCGTGGAAGACATGCGCCGCCAGGAATTAAACGTCTTCCGCATGCGTCTGCTCGGCGCTGAAGTTCGTGGAGTGCAGTCCGGCTCAAAGACCCTGAAGGACGCCATCAATGAAGCCATGCGCGACTGGGTCACCAATGTGCGCGATACCCATTACCTGCTCGGCAGCGTTCTTGGAGCGCATCCGTATCCGACGATGGTTCGCGATTTCCATTCAGTGATCGGCCGTGAAGCGCGTGCCCAGATCCTGAAAGCCGAAGGCAAATTGCCCACCGCGATCATTGCCTGTGTGGGCGGCGGATCAAACGCGATCGGCATTTTTCACCAGTTCATCAAAGACAAGCGCGTGCGACTGATTGGCGTGGAAGCCGGCGGACGCGGCGAGAAGTTGGGGGATCATGCGGCGCGCTTT
>Ga0134125_10004922_pt1 | contig 15230 bp, 13 predicted proteins | sample KB31751_FD_96464 | JGI IMG/M metagenome (GOLD analysis project Ga0134125, IMG submission 96464) | Terrestrial soil microbial communities with excess Nitrogen fertilizer from Kellogg Biological Station, Michigan, USA - KB3-175-1 | ecosystem: Environmental > Terrestrial > Soil > Unclassified ... | reverse complement strand
GAAACTGCGCCATATGCTGTTGCTGCTGCGAAAACGGTGTCCGCTCCACGGCAAGAGGCCGCTGGTGTGTGAAGAAATGCTGCTGGCCCGACCCGGAGAAGCTTCTTGCCACGCCGGAGGCCGCACGATTTGAAAATGCGAGACTGTTCCGGCTGGGAGTTAACGGGAGCCGCCCGCGAACGAGCGAGGCTTCGCGGATTTGCGCACCGCTGGCACGATAGAAACCTCGCGTCCCCCGCCCGAAACTATTCGCATTCATGTATGCAACACCGTTATTGATCCGCGCATTGCGGAACGAGCTATAGATATTCACGTTGTGGACAAACACGTTATTTACAACGGCGCGATTGTAGCCACCCCGCCCGTACCAGCCGCGTCCATACCATGGGCGCCATACTTCGTGCGGAGCCAGGGCCACCCAACCCACGTTTCCAAAGCCGAAACCGATTCCCACGCCGACGCCTCCGGCGCCAAAGCCGAAGAACCCGACGAGCGCGGGGCGCCAGTGGTGGGGGCGGCCAACAGCACCGGGCCACCAGCACCAGCCGTGCCCTCCGTTCCAAAACCAACGACCATAGTGAAATGGCGCCCAACCCCATGGATCGTAATCAACCCAGGTCCAACCGTAGTAGTCTTCCCACACCCAGCGGCCATATTGATAGGGAGCCCAGCCAGGAGCAACTCTCGGCGCCCAAACCGTTCCATACGTCGACGGAACCCACGTTCCATAGGCGTTCAGGTCTCCCGCTCCGGCAACCTCCGGCGGAACGTACGGGGAAGCGGCGGCTTGTTCGACGGTTCCATCACGGTTCTTTGACCAGTCGTCGAACTGATCTTGCGCAATCTCCGCTTCGGTTTGAAATTCGGGATCGGAGCTTGGACCGCGAACCAGCATCGTCTGACGTGCTTGTAAAACCTGAGAACCCTTCGGGCTATAGATTTCGGCTTGCCCCTGCCGCACGGTTACGGCTGTTGTGCCATCGCCATATACGGAGATGCGATACACGCCGGGCGTCTTCGGACGGACAGAAATGCTCGGCGTATCGATTTCGGCATCGATCCGCAGGTCGCGCAACATCCGGTAGATGATGGTTCCGGAAGACAATTGGAGTTGATAGCGGCCCTGCGCGATGACGGCAAATCCTAAGTCGGTATCGGGCGCCACGCGCACCAGATTGGCTCCATCGAACTGTACTTCAGACCGCGAGCCGCCCGCGGTTTGCAACTGATCTTGCGCCATGACGGGGGCGTTCAACACGGCAGCCACAACCTCGCCGGAATCGCCGCGCTTCACATTCACGTCGCCCTGTATCGCGCTGATCCGGGCAGCCCCGCGATTCGGGTCGTCGCCGGAAGCGTCATCCGATTGCTCAACCTGCGCGCGTAAAGAAAGAGCGAGGCCCAGCAGCAGTATCGCAGCTATGCCCATCCATCTTTGTTGCGAGCGACTCATCGTCATCGTGCTCCAACAGAGGAGTGGCACGTCTGGGGCCAATGCGTAGTGCTTTACTTACAGTGGCTTAGCGGCAAATGCGCCGAGTTGGGTGGTGGAAATCGGCCGGTGCCGGTTGTTCTCGCTCATTTGAGCGGGAGATCTCCACGCATGAGAGGGCCGGAGGACTAGCCTATGTAGTCAAAAAGCGATTTCTTCGGCATCGCAGCTTCCGCCTGCAGGGCGGCCTGTAACGATGTCTCACCCTGAGTCAGAGCGGTGGCGGCGGCGATGGGGTCGGCGTCCTGAACAGCGCTCAGTTGTGCCTTAAATTGAGTGTCCAGTTGGCCTTGATACGTCAGGGCATCGGTGATCTGATTCTGAAAATTTCCGTATTGGGCCTGCTGCGCGCTGAGATATCCGGAGGCCGTGCTCAGGTTGGCGGAATCGGTGGATAGATTCGCCGTGTTGTTCGTCATTAAATCGTTGTAAAGCGATGTCAGAACCTGGAACACACTGGTGGTCGGCCCGCCGCCATCGAAAATCTGGGCGGCAGTCAATGATACGGTTAGATTCGATCCGTTGGAGCCTTCTACCTGCTTGTTATTCGCCGAGCCTTGATAGGTTCCCGCGCCGTTTGGCTGTGTTAGATCGACCCCCGCATACGGTTGGACCTGGTCGTTATTGCCACTGAAGATATACCGGTTTTCGAACTTGGTATTGGCGAGATTGACCATCTGAGTCATGATGGCTTCTACTTGAGTGGCCAACAGCTTCCGCTGGTCTACCGTGGTGGTGGTGTTATTCCCTTGTGAGGCGAGCTGCACGGCTTTATCCATGAGCAAGCCTGCCGTGTTGATAGCGCTCTCGGCGGAATTCACTTCGGCCTGAACGGTAGTCAGGTTCGTTTTGATTTGGTTGTTGCGCGAAATGTCGGCCTTGAGCTGCAGCATTTGACCGACCTGGTCCGGCGCATCAGAAACATTGTTGATGCGCAGGCCACTCGTGAGCTGTAATTGCGACGTGGTAAGGCGCTGCTCAAGGTTAGACAGATTGGCGAGAAACAGATTAGTTGCTGTAGAAACGGTATTGAACATTGCTTATCTCCGATGGAATTAGCGGGCTGGGAAAATTGACATGAGCGTTTCCGTCATCTGGTCAATGATGGTGATGAGTTTGCTTGTGGCGCTATAAGACATCTGATACTGCTCGAGTTTGGCGGCTTCGCTATCGAGCGAGACGGCGGACGATTGGGAGCGTAAGCTTTGCGCTTGCGCCAGGAGCGATTGGCCTGTCGTGTGATCGTTCTGCGAATTTGACACGTCGCGGCCAACTTGCGCCGAAAGAGCCGCAAAGTAGTTGGTGATAGTGGCGTTTCCTAATCCGCCGATCGTACTATTCTGGAGAGCTGAAAGGGCGAGCGCGTTATCGTTGCCTCCGGGATTGCCTGCTGATGCCGCGGCGATCTGACCACTGGTGATACCAGTGACGGATAAGCTTTGCGCCTCATCGCCCGCACCGTAAGAGAACAAGGCCGCTCCCGGATTATTGCTCTGGTCGACGCCGGATGCAAGCTGGGTATTAATGGCGTCGGCGACATTCTTGGCTAATTGATTTAGTTGCGATTGATATCCAGGAAGAATGGTATTCCGCAAATCGATCTGAGCGCCTAACTGTCCGCCGTGAACGAACGAAGTAATATCGTTTCCGCTTGAATCTTTAATGACAATGCTCGAAGCGGTGCTCGACATGGACAGAGGGAAAGAGGTCGAGCCCACAACTAATGGACGCTGTCCCGCAAGAGAAACGTTTATCGTGCCGTCAGCGGCTACCTGGGTCTGAATACCAACGTATTGCGACAACGTCTCCAGATCGGAATACATTCGCGCTTCCAGACCCGGATCCGGCGTCGAATGGGATCCCGCTGAGATTTGCGAGTTCAGCTTTGCAACGTCGGCAAGCGTGTTGTTAATGGTTGTGAGCGTATTTTGCGCAGATGTAGAAATCGTACTCACCGCGTTCGCAAGCCCGCTCGCGGTCGAATTGAAAGCATTAGCAACCCCCGATGCATCGTTAATCACGGTCTGGCGAGCGGTTGTATCGTTTGGCGTGGTAGCTAGTTGCGAAAACGCGGCAAATAATGTATTCAAACTGCCTGCGACACCGGTTGTATTTTGCGGATCGAATAAAGGCTGTACGTTCGATAGATCCGTGGCCAAGGTGGACGAATAATTGTACGAAGTCTGCTGCAGTTGGACGTTATGCTCCGCATATTCGTCGCGTGCACTCAAGACGCTTCCTACAGCAACTCCACCCCCCGCCGTTCCATTGATATCGAATTGCAGCGCGGAAAAATTGACATTCTGGGCGGCAAAACCTTGCGTGTTCGAATTGACGGTGTCGTTTTGAACGACCTCCATGGCCTTTTCATAGGTCTTCATGGAGTTGGCAACGGAGCTCAGGGAGCTAAGGAGATTGGACATAGATCTCTACTTTCTTCTCGTTCAAACTTTCACGTCTACTCGCGGCCATCGATCCTTAAATTGCGAGACCTTGCCCGGGGGTGCGTAGGATTGAGTGACCGCCGTAAGCCGGCGAAGGACCGTCCATTGAATACGCATTGCACCATCCAACAGATTCCGGACGCGCTTTAGCTGCTGGTGCACGTTGCGCAATTCGTGCCAATTCTCTTCACCGAATTCCGCGGTATTCATGCTTTTCATCTGAGCGTTCATGTCATTGACAATCAGAGTGGCGGCTTGAATCGATTGCGGATCGGGAGCCAGGAGTAGCTTCCCTGCTCGTTCCAATCCGGCTGAAAGGGCGTTTAAGCCAGGATGAGAAGACAGGTTGTTTCCGAGCGTAGTTGCGGTCAAGACGTCTTGGGCGGGAACGTCTTTCGGCTTCGCCGCAAACAGCGACAAAACAAACTGGAATATGGGCATAAATTATTGCTTCTGAAACATTTCGGCTGTCAACCGCCGGCTCAGATCCAGAGCGCCAACGGAATAATCGCGGCTGCGCACTAAAGGAGTTAAGCGGTCAAGCCGAGTACTCGACTGCCGCGCATCTGTTTGATAGGCATTCAGAACGCCACCCAGCCGGGTTAGCTGAATCGCATCGCTAGTGGCTAGAGAGTCTTCGGAAAACGTCGTCGAAGAAGACGCTGATACCGAAAACGCGGAAAGCCGGTTAAGGGGCATCCCTTCTAGTGGCTGGTTGACCGTCATAGTTCGCCGTTGATCCTTCCTCACCCTTCATATCGACTGTTAGCGTAAAAGAGTTTAGAGGCGGCAGCAAAATCAAGGCCGGATGGGGCCAAAAGGGACACGCCGGGCGAGCGCGGTAGAGGCCGGCCTTTTACGACATAACATACATATCGGCCGCCGTTTGAAAAGTTTTAGCATGCGCGGAAACAGTGTGGCCGATGGGGTCGGAATACCCACCGCCTAACGTAATCACTATCGGAATTTTCCGGGCCACGGCTTCTTCGAGCACCATGCGATCACGCGTGGCAATGGCGGCGGCCGACAGCGCAAGCCGGCCGAGCCGGTCGTACGCAAGCGCATCTACTCCCGATTGGAAGAAGACAAGGTCGGGATCGAACGCCCAAACCGCACTCAAGGCACGCTCGAGAACATCCAGGTACTCGCAGTCCGTGGTTCCATCGGCAAACTCGATGTCGCACCGGCTTCGCCGCTTGCGAAAGGGAAAATTGCGAGCACCGTGCAGCGAAAGGGTATACACACCGGGGTCGTCTTCAAATATAGCCGCGGTTCCATCGCCTTGATGCACATCGAGATCGACAATGGCAATCCGTCGCAACCCGCACTGGCGGCGTGCCCATTCCGCACCGATAGCGAGATCGTTAAAAACGCAGAAACCCGCTCCTTCCGAACGAAACGCGTGATGCGTCCCGCCGGCAAGGTTGCAGCCAATTCCGTAATCAATGGCTTCCTGGGCGGCGGCCAGCGTTCCCCCGACACTTCCCAGCGTTCTGCGCACTAATCCTTGCGACCAGGGGAAACCCAGCTTTCGGATGGCCGCATTATCAAGCATCCCGGAAAGGAACGCCTTGACATAAGCTTCGTCATGCACCTGTTCAATGAATGCAAGCGGCGCGAACGCCGACGGCTCCAACTGAATTCGCGGATCCTGCGCCAGCATTTCACGAATCAACCGGTATTTAGTAATCGGAAATTTATGGCCTGGGGGCAGCGGCAATTCGTGATGATCGCAGAAATAGAGCTTAAGCCGCGCTACGCCCATGCAAACAACAGGATAAAGCTTGCCGCGCCGGTTGATTTCGGAGTGTAGCCTTAGCGGTAGAAATCTCGTCTCCTATCATTGGCTTGGAAGGAACAGGGCACGAACTTACCGCTCGAACACAACAGATGAAGATTGCGAGCACGGGAACCGCACTTCCCCGCCATTATTACCCGCAAGAAGTTCTGATCGACGCATTCCGGCAGCATTGGGGGAACAAGCTGGAACGATTTGCCGTATTGGAGCACATTCACACGGCCACCCGCGTGGACGGGCGTTACCTCGTCCTACCGATTGAGTCGTACCCCGGCCTGAAGCGCTGGGGTGACGCTAATAACATTTGGTTGGACGCCGCGCTGGAACTGGGGCAGGAAGCAATTTGCAAAGCTTTGGACCACGGCGGTATCGAGCGGCAAAAAGTAGCGGCCCTATTTTTCGTCTCCATAACAGGCATCTCCAGTCCGTCGGTAGACGCGCGGCTTGTAAACCGCATGGGATTAAACCGCAACATTAAGCGGATTCCCATTTTTGGGCTCGGCTGCGTAGCAGGAGCGGCCGGAATCGCGCGCGCGGCCGATTATGTCAAAGCCTTTCCGGATGAAGTGGCGGTGTTACTTTCGGTGGAGTTGTGCTCGCTCACGCTCCAGCAGGATGATTTGTCCGTTGCGAATTTGATTAGCGTGGGACTTTTCGGCGATGGCGCTGCAGCGGTAGTCCTAGCGGGCTCGAATGTGGCAAACGGAGCTTCGCCTGAAATTGTGGCGACGCGTTCTATTTTTTACCCGAATACGGAAGAGGTGATGGGCTGGGACGTTTCGGAAAAAGGCTTCCGGATTGTGTTGTCGCGAGACGTGCCGGTGGTGGTGCGAGACAATCTCCGGCGCGATGCCGATTGCTTTCTGGCAGACCACGGCTTATCACGGCGCGACATCGGTAGCTGGGTGATCCACACCGGGGGTCCGCGAGTGCTGGAAGCGGCAACAGAGGCGCTGGAATTGCCGGACGGCGCGATTCAAGCATCCTGGGATTGCTTGCGGAAAACGGGTAATCTGTCGTCGGCCTCAGTGCTCTTTGTGCTGGATGAGGTGATGAAGAATCGCCGGCCAACCCCGGGGACTTGGGGATTGCTGGCCGCCATGGGGCCGGGCTTCTGTTCCGAACTGCTGTTGTTGAAGTGGTGAGTATTCGAGGTGATGACGCAAACAGATGCATTTATCGCAGGAGGTGGGCCGGCTGGGCTAGCAGCGGCAATCGCGATCCGCGGTAAAGGGTTCTCGGTCATGCTGGCTGACCACGCCATTCCGCCCATCGATAAAGCATGCGGCGAAGGATTAATGCCGGACAGCATAGCGGCGCTCAAAACTCTGGGCGTGGAGATTTCTTCGGAAGACGGGGCAGGAATAAGAGGCATTCGTTTTCTCGACAACGATACTGCCGTGGCAGCAGACTTCGCAACCGGGGCTGGCATGGCGGTGCGGCGGACAGTCCTGCACAAACGCCTGGTAAGCCGCGCAGCCGAACTGGGTGTTGAGATGATATGGGGCGCAAAACGTGTTTCTCTCGACGCCGGCTGTCCGGTGGTTGATGGTTCAAAGATATCCAGCCGCTTCATTGTAGGTGCCGATGGCCTGAAGTCCACGTTTCGCGATCAGGCGGGGTTGAGCGCGGCGCGGTACCAGGCAACGCGCTTTGGTTTCCGCCGCCATTTTCAGACGCTGCCGTGGTCGAATTACGTGGAGATTTATTGGGGCCGCAAGGCGCAAATTTTTCTCGCTCCCACAGGTATGCGGGAGGTTGCGCTCGCGGTCTTATCGCCTAACGCAACGACTCGGGTCGGGGATTCACTGGAAGAATTTCCGGCATTGCGCGACCGTCTGAAATCCTGCGCGCCCACTTCTTCCGAACGGGGCGCGATCACCATCACGCGGCGGCTGCGGCGCGTGACACGAAGTAATGTTGCCCTTATCGGCGACGCATCCGGCTCGGTCGATTCCATTACCGGCCAAGGCATGTGTCTGGCATTCCGGCAGGCGCTCGCGCTGGCGGACTCGATAGCGGAAGGATCGCTTAAGAATTATCAGCGGCGCCACGAGGCAATTAATCGCCGCGCGCGCGTGATGACGCGCCTTATGCTGCTGCTTGCTCATTATCCACGCCTACGCCGCCGGATTTTACGCGTGTTCGCCTCGGAACCGGAGCTCTTCGCCAAGCTGCTTGCGATTCACGTAGGGGAAGGTTCGTTCGGCGATCTTGGAGCCAGGGATTTGCTGTACTTTGCCTAGCGAGATGCTTCTTTTCTGGGCTCTTCGAGTACCAACAACAGGGCTGGGCGCACCGCTCCGTACTGATTCTTTCCATACCTTTGCATTCCCGACAATGATGATGGACCGTTGTCCTGGTACGAAATCACACTGATTTCATTCGGAACAAAAGGCACCTATCTGCATAATGTCAGATAAACCGCCGGGTTTTGGCTGGTTTGTCGCTCTTTTGGGGCCTTAGGAATCTGGGCAGCGAGGGATAGGCAGTACTGCAAGGCAGCATGTGACCGCCGGAAGTACCACAGTTACAGGCCCTTTGGGATGCGCCTTGACGGTAGATATTCGCGGGGAGAAGATGGGTTCATCCGTTAGGAAATATTTGGCAATTCGGAGGCTAAATGAGCAACAATCCGGCGGAATTGGTTTTGATTTAGAAATCTATTGGTCCTGCTAACGGCCAATTGAGCGAATTAAGGAATCGCTATTCACTGAATGCTCTCTCGGGCGGCCTCTCCAAAAGGGGCCGCTGCGTTGGTGGATTATTAATGCTCTTTATTTTTCTTCTCGGTATCGCTGCATTTATTGTTTCGTTTGGGATAACCCCCCTCGTTAGAAATGTTTTTCTGAAAATGGGCGTGGTCGACCTGCCCGACGAGCGGAAGGTACATCGCAACAATATTCCCCGCGTGGGCGGAATCGCAATCTTCGTCGCTTACGCAATCGTCTATGCGGCCTCGGCGCTTGTACCGGCGGCTGGCAACCGGCTTTTCGAACAGCCCTTTGAAGCGAAGTGGTGGCTTCTAGGAGCGGTTGCCGTCGTTTTCGCGACTGGCCTGTTAGACGATCTGCTCACGCTGCGCCCCAAGCACAAGTTGCTTGGCCAAGTTTTGGCAGCGGTGCTCGTTTGGTCAAGCGGAATCGAAATACATTTGTTTCATAACATGCCCTTCGGGCATATTTTGAGCCTGCCTCTCACCATTTTCTGGCTGGTTGGCTGCTCTAACGCTTTTAACCTGATCGACGGACTGGATGGCCTAGCAACGGGCGCCGCCCTGTTCGCAACTCTAACGATGACGGCAGCCGCGATGCTGACGCACAACTACAGCTTGGCGCTGGTTACCGTGCCCCTGGCGGGCTGTCTACTCGCATTCTTGTGCTTTAACTTTAACCCGGCATCCATTTTCCTCGGCGATTGCGGCAGCTTGACGATCGGTTTTCTGCTTGGCTGCTTTGGGATGATCTGGAGCGAGAAGATTACGACGTTTGTTGGGCTGGCGGCTCCGGTGATGGCGGTATCGCTGCCGCTGCTCGATACATCGATTGCGATTGCGCGGCGGTTCTTGCGGAATCGCCCCATCTTTTCGCCGGATCGCGGCCATATTCACCACAGATTGCTCGATCGGGGCAACTCGGTACGCAAAACGGCGCTGACATTGTACGGAGTCTGCGCAGTTGCGGCGGCGCTTTCACTGCTCCAGCAATCGTTTGAAGGCGAGTTCGGCAGCCTTGCGATTGTCCTGTTCGCGATTCTGATGTGCTTCGGCATTCAGTATCTCGGCTACGTAGAGTTTCGCGTTGCCGGACGGCTGCTTTCGAAACGCGTGATGTTCGGCATCGTCGATAGCGAGATTAAGATGCAACAACTCGAAGCGCAACTGGCAACCACTACCGAAGAAGCCGCGGCATTCGGTCTAATTCGCAAGACCTGTACCGATCTGGGCGTAGAAACTGTATTTCTTGCCGGACATAGAGATGAACTGATCGAAATTCTACTCGCCTCTTCCGAAAGCCAGATCAATCTGCCGATCAATGCTAATCGAACATTGGTGCTGCACGGGCTTCCTCAGGATCGGCCCCTTCCGGTGGAACGGCTCTCGTCAATTCTTCGTAAGCACTTCCAGTCCGGCAGAACAGCAAAACCCGCACCGGCTTTTCATTACCGGCCGCAGGAAATCGCCAGAGCGAGCTAGCCATGAAATCGGGCGGCGAATGTTTGCCGCTCGAATTAAAAGCGTCTATCTGCTCAAATTAAGAATGAACCAATGGCCCTTTATGATGACTTGGCTCATTCCTACCGCCTCTCGTTGATTGTCCCTTGTTACAACGAGGAGAAGCGGCTCGACACCGGGAAATTTCGGGAATTTTTATCCGAACCCGGACCGACCCGCCTCGTCTTTGTGGATGACGGCAGTAAAGATCGCACTCCACAAATCCTGGAGCAGCTTTCAAAAGAGGCCGGTAGCCGTGCGGAATTTTTGCGATGCCCGGTAAACGGCGGGAAAGCGGAAGCTGTACGGCAAGGCATGCTGCACGCGCTCGAAAGCTTTCAACAAGAGTTTGTGGGCTTTTGGGATGCGGATCTGGCAACACCGCTCGAGACCATTCCTCAGTTCCTCTCGATATTCGACGGCAAGCCGGAGATTGAAATGGTTTTCGGGGCGCGCGTGAAGTTGCTGGGCCGCGCGGTTGCAAGGAAGGAATCCCGCCACTATCTCGGCCGCCTCTTCGCGACAACCGTGTCGCTAATGCTGCGCCTCCCGATCTACGATACGCAATGCGGCGCAAAAACATTTCGAGCGAACCGCGCGCTGGCAGAAGTGCTCCGCCAGCCGTTCCTTTCGAAGTGGGTATTTGACGTTGAAATTCTGGCCCGTTTTTTAAAGCTCTATGGCCGTGACACAAAAGCCTTGGGCAAGGCAATCTATGAATACCCGCTGGAGCAATGGATGGACGTGGAAGGGTCGAAAGTACGTCCGAAAGATTTTCTAAAAGCGTTTACGGATGTGCTCCGCATTCGCAGGGCGTACTTGAGCGGAAATCCGAAGACTTAACCGGAACCTCGCGCAACAGCTTGCACCGCGCCCAGGCGCAACCTCAGCAGCAAATGCTCCCAGCAGTAAACTTCGCTTGACGGTTGCGCTAAACTGAGCTAGTCTCATATCGGTTACCGAGGGTATGCCGCTATGACGCCCACCATCCGGCTTCAAGTGGTTGCTCTTGGGGAAATCTGAAAATGTTTTTCGAATCGTGGTTTCGAGTGCTTCGCCTTCGCTTGGAATCCCTATTTTTTCGCCAGCGGGTCGAGGCCGAACTCGATGAAGAACTGCTTTTTCACATTGAACGTTTAACAGAACACAACATTGCTAAGGGAATGAGCCCACAGGATGCACGTTACCAGGCTTTGAAGGCGATGGAAGGTTACGAGCAAAAGAAGGAAGAATGCCGCGATCTGCGTGGTTTGAACTGGCTCGAAAGCTTTGCTCGCGATATTCGCTATGCACTGCGAATGCTCTGCAGCGAAATCCTGTATTCACAACGGTGGCGATAGTATCGCTGGCATTAGGAATTGGCGCGAACTCCGCCATCTTCAGCCTTATCGATACGCTTCTGCTTCGACCTTTGCCTGTTTCACGCCCACAGCAATTGCGGACCATATTCCTAAGACTGCCTGAGCGGCCGCAGCCGATCCTCAGTTATGCGATGTTTCGGTCGCTTGCAGCCCACAGTCAGGAATTCACTTCATTATTTGCTTGGACGACGCAGCGCTTTCAAATGGTTTCCGACGATGAAATGATTCACGTTGATGGTGAATTGGCAAGTGGAAGCTACTTTCCCACGCTTGGCATTTCTCCCGAACGGGGCCGCATATTCACAGAGGCAGACGATCATCCCTCCGGTGGAAAGGACGGCCCTGTAGCGGTAATTAGCGACCGCCTCTGGAACCGCCGGTATCAAAGATCGCCCTCTGCTATTGGCAGCAACATCGTACTCGATCAAGTCCGCTTCACAGTTATAGGCATAATGCCTCCAAGCTTTTTTGGCGCGGAAGTTGGAACTCATCCCGACGTATGGATCCCAATTTCCTTTTCGGACAAAGTAGCCATTCCCGGTTGTCTTGCGGCCCCAAGTTGTTGGGCGCTGGTTCTCATGGGGCGCATGAAGCCGGCCGTAACGGCAGCGCCAGCAAACGCTGAGCTTGCGGCAATCAGCAGGGAAGTTTTGCGGGAAACTACACCCCCGAATTGGTCCGCCGCCTTGAAGAACCGTTACCGCTCCTATATTTTCTCAAGCGATTCGGGTGAACAGGGCTGGTCCTTTCTCCGCTATCAATTCACCGATCCATTGCTCATCCTCATGGCTTTGGTTTCTTTGGTCCTGCTGATTGCGTGTGCCAATTTGTCTGTTCTGCTGCTAGCCAGAGCATCGACACGACACCGAGAAATTGCAGTACGGCTCTCCATGGGCGCCGGACGTGCCCGCATAATTCGGCAACTTCTAACAGAGAGTGTGCTGCTTTCTCTCGCGGGAGGTCTGGCAGGAACATTGTGCGCGTTTTGGCTCACGCGGATTCTGATCGCCTTTGTCTCGGATCGCCATGGCCCCGGCCAATTCACTCACCTGCAACTTCAACCGGATTAGAGAATGGTGCTCTTCGCATTTGGCGTGGCATTGGTTTCAGGAATTCTGTTTGGGCTGGCGCCAGCCTTGCGATCGACGCGCGTGGACATTGTTTCCTCATTGAAGGATTCTGCTCAGAATTTACGTGGAAGCGAAGGGAGGCTTCAATCTGGGCGCTTGTTACTGACATTTCAAACCGCTCTTTCCGTTCTTCTAGTCGCTACGGCTGGCCTTTTCGCGGGCAGCCTTTTTCACCTGCTCACGGTAGATTATGGCTTTGATCCAGAAAACGTCTCATTAATTGCCGTTGACACAGGCAAATTGCCCGGAACCCCAGCGGCCATAGCCAACTTATACGCCCGAATATTGGAGAGAGCCAACGGTTTGCCGGGCGTGAAGGCGGCGAGCCTCGCATGGCACGTTCCGCTCACCTTCCCTGGCGGGAGTGGACCAATACAGGTTCCGGGCAAACCAGACCTGCCACGGCACGAGAACGACACGTTTATCAATTGGGTTGGCCCTCGATTTTTCGACGCGATGGGAACTCGCCTGCTATCAGGCCGGGAGTTCAATGAAGGCGATCGCGATGCCGCCGAAAGTGTAGGAATCATCAGCCAACTGGCCGCGCATCGATTCTTCGCCGGTGAGAATCCAATCGGCCGGCATGTTGTGCTGCATGGGAAGTTGATCCGAATTGTGGGAGTGGCCCAAAACATGAAATACCAGAGCCTTCGAGAGAACGACGCCCCAGAACTGTATATTCCATATACTCAATACGCTGGCCATAGTCGGGTGACAAGCAGTGGACTGCCTTCACTCACATTCATTCTCAAAACGTCTCCCGGCGCTCCTTCACCAACTCCGGTGTTTCGCGCCCTGCTTCATAAATTGGCTCCGGACGTGCCCCTCGGCATGACGTACACCATGGAACAGCAGGTGGACAACTCTGTCGGTCGAGAGCGGCTGATGGCATCGCTTTCCAGCTTTTTTGGAATCCTGGGGCTTTTGTTAACTTCGATTGGACTTTACGGCATCCTGGCCTACACCGTGACGCGGCGTACCGGCGAGATCGGAATCCGCATGGCTCTTGGGGCTGGTCGAAGCCATGTGATCTGGTTAATGCTACGAGGGGCCATCGGCTATATTTTTGCCGGCATTGCCGTCGGCATAACCGCCGTATTGGCGGTATCGCATGTTGTAGTCAGCCTTCTCTATGGCATGCAGCCGAACGATCCAGGCAACCTCACTGCGGTCATAATTGTCCTTCTGGGAGTTACGGCTTTAGCAGCTTTCCTTCCGTCATTACGCGCAAGCCGCGTTGATCCCGCCGTTGCGCTTCGCCAGGAATGATTGTGGACGCTTGGCTTATTACGAGACGTCTTCACTTTCAAACTTCACAGCACCATTCAAATCCGTCGTCTCATGCTTTAGCCAATACCCGATTCCGAAATCGTAAATAGCGCTGCCGACGACGCCGCCGATGAGCGGCCCGACGATGGGAATCCAAAACGCGCCGGTGCCGTCGGTGATGCCGTTGTTTTTGAATCCGGCGATGACGGTCATCAGTCGCGGGCCGAAGTCTCTGGCAGGGTTGATCGCGTAACCATACAAACTGCCAAACGACATTCCAATCACGACCACGCTAAGGCCCACCAAAATCGGAGAAATGTTGCCTGAAGGCGCAAGATTCCGACGGTCGGTAACGGCAAGAATCACAAGCATCAGCAAAGCCGTACCCAAAATCTGATCGAACAGACCGGCTGCCGGAATATTTGGAAATGCTGGAAAAGTTGTGAATACCCCAGCCGTATGGTCGCGTAACGGATCGGCGATATTAAACTGCGGCCGGTACTCCCAATAGACTAATGCCGCGCCGGTGAACGCGCCGGCAACTTGCGCGATCGAATACGGCACGACCTTCCGCCACGAAAAACCCCGGAAAACGGCAAGCGATAGCGTGACAGCAGGATTCAGATGAGCGCCGCTCACACGCCCGGCGACATACACCGCGAGCGTCACGCCAATTCCCCACGCCAGCGTAATGTTGGTGTACCCGCCGTTGACAATTTCGCCCGGCAGCGAGTGGCCAAACAAGACCACCATCGCTACCACGCCGTTCCCAAAAAGAAGCAGTACCATCGTGCCGACAAATTCAGCCAGCAATTCGGCTTTCAGCGTGAATTGAGTCATGTAACGGAGAGAGGATACCAAACCAGAGGCCCGCATCGTGTATGCTGTCCTTCGACGATGAAGTATCTGCTTGCATTAGATGAAGGCACAACCAGCGCCAGATCGGTACTTTATGACGAACTAGGGCGGCGGCTCGCCATTGAGTCGCGGCCTTTGGATATGCGTTATCCGCAGTCGGGATGGGTGGAGCAGGACGCGCAGCAGCTCATCCAGGCGCAAATGGAATCGGCCGAAGCCATCTTCGCGCGCATGAGGGTAGAAGCAAAGGACATTACGGCGATCGGCATTACTAACCAACGAGAATCGGTGGTGGTATGGGACCGGCAGACCGGAGAACCACTCGCTCCGGCAATTAACTGGCAGTGCCGCCGGACAGCGGCGTTCTGTGAAAATCTCTCATCCAAGCCGGTTGCCAAAACGATTACCGTCAAAACCGGACTCGTTGTGGATGCCTACTTCTCGGCGAGCAAATTGCGATGGGTGCTCGAAAACATGCCGGGTGTGCGCGAGAAGGCGGAAGCAGGCAACGCGCTTTTCGGAACAGTCGATAGCTGGCTTATCTGGAAGCTGACAGGCGGGCGCGTTCATGTGACGGACATAACCAATGCCTCGCGAACCATGCTGATGAATTTGGAAACCGGCGCATGGGACGACGAATTGCTACGCATATTCGAAATTCCAAG
>Ga0134125_10004921_pt1 | contig 15231 bp, 15 predicted proteins | sample KB31751_FD_96464 | JGI IMG/M metagenome (GOLD analysis project Ga0134125, IMG submission 96464) | Terrestrial soil microbial communities with excess Nitrogen fertilizer from Kellogg Biological Station, Michigan, USA - KB3-175-1 | ecosystem: Environmental > Terrestrial > Soil > Unclassified ... | reverse complement strand
GACAAGCACCACAATCGCCGCGGCCTGGTGCAGGGCGGCGTGCTGATGACCTTTGCCGACCGTACCTGCGGCATGGCCGCGCGCTTCGAGACCGGCAAACCCACCATGGCGACAGCGCAGCTGGACGTGCACTTCGTCGATGCCGGCAGGATCGGCGAGACGCTGGTGTCGCGGCCGCACGTGGTGCGCGCCACCCGCAGCCTGATCTTCGTCTCGACCGAGGTGACCGTCGACAAGCGCGTGATCGCCATGGCCAACGGCGTGTTCAAGATCCTGAGAGGCGAGAGCTGATAACTGTCATTCCGGGAGGGTCCGAAGGACCAGACCCGGAATCTCGAGATTCTCAGGGGCGTAATTGCGCCCCATAGTTCGCGCTCCGCGCGCTCCGGAATGACAAACAGGGAATAGCGCGATGCACTACCGCAAACTCGGCCGCAGCGGCCTGAAGGTTTCGCCGATCTGCCTCGGCACCATGATGTTCGGCGGGCCGACTGATGAAGCCACCTCGATGCGCATCGTCGCGAAGGCGCGCGAGGCAGGCATAAACTTTATCGACAGCGCCGACGCCTACAACAAGGGCGGCTCGGAGCAGGTGGTCGGTCGCGCCATCTCCAACAACCGGCCGGGCTGGGTGCTCGCGACCAAGCTCGCGAACCCGATGGGCGATGATCCGAACAGCGGCGGGCTGTCGCGGCGCTGGGTTCTGCAGGCCGCGGACGAGAGCCTGAGGCGGCTTAATACCGACTACATCGACATCTACTATCTGCACAAGGAAGACCATTCGACGCCGCTGGAAGAAACCGTGCGCGCGATGGGCGATTTGATGCGATCAGGCAAGATCCGCTATTTCGGCGTGTCGAACTATCGCGCCTGGCGCGTCGCCGAAATCTGCAACATCTGCGACCGCCTCGGCATCGACCGGCCGGTGGCGAGCCAGCCCTATTACAATGCGATGAACCGCATGCCCGAGGTCGAGCATTTTCCGGCGTGCGCCTATTACGGGCTCGGCATTGTGCCCTACAGCCCGCTGGCGCGCGGCGTCTTGACCGGCAAATACGCACCCGATGCCGCGCCCGGCAAAGACACGCGCGCGGGCCGCAACGATACCCGCATGATGCAGACCGAGTGGCGGCCGGAGTCGCTCAAGCTCGCGCAGCAGATCAAGGCGCATGCGGACAAGAGGGGTATCACGGCCGGCCAGTTCGCGGTGTCCTGGGTGCTCAACTCCTCGCTCGTGAGCGCGGTCATCGCCGGTCCCCGCACCGAAGCGCAATGGGACGACTATGTCCGTGCGCTCGATTACACCTTCACCGCCGAAGATGAGGCGCTGATCGATCGCCTCGTCGTCACCGGCCATCCCTCGACGCCAGGCTTCAACGATCCCGCCTATCCGATCGAGGGACGAAGGGCGCGGACGGGAAATTAGCCGCCAGGCAACGCAAAGAACCCCGCCGTCTCCGGCAGGGTTCTCGTTCGATAAATACTCAGTACATCCGTGAAATATTCATCGCCGGAGCGCGTGCGCTCCTGGTTTCTTGAGCATGATCTCCGCGCAATCGCTTCGCGTTTGTCGCAAGGGGAAAACCGGTTGCCGGTTTTCCGGATCACGCTCTCGCCGATCAGATCAGCGCGAGATTTTCCGCGCTGGTCTTGCCGCGCATCTTGTCTGTCTTGAGGTCGAAAGACACTTTCTGACCTTCGCCGAGGCCGGTCAGGCCCGCCCGTTCAACTGCGCTGATGTGAACGAACACGTCGTTTCCACCATCGAGCGGCTGAATGAAGCCAAAACCCTTTTGGCCGTTAAACCACTTCACAACACCTGTAGCCATGTAGCTCTCTTCTGTCTTGGCATGATCTCCGCGCGAACCTCGCGTCTGTTGCGAAGGAAGCCCGGCGGATCATGCTCCGGCGCAATGCCGGATGCCCGCACGACCACCGTGCAGGCTCCCATTCAATCTCAGCGATGTCTCGGGGAAGGAGGCTCAGGCCGCAATCAACAAGGAAACGCGTTCAAAATCGAATGAGCGCGATATATAGTATTTCCCGGCAATTGCAAGAGCACGGGCAAGATATCTTCCATCGAGGCTTTTGCGGTCATCGACAGAGAAAATGATGGTGAGGCATGCATGGTTCACCAGGATCGCTACGGACTGACGCTTTCGACCGCCTCATCCGCGGCCGCTTCCGCCTATCGCGACGGCATCGACTGGATGCTGTCGGCCTGGCCGGGCGCGGCGGAGGCCTTCGACCGCGCCATCAAGGATGATCCGGACTTCGCGCTCGCCCATATTGCCCGGGCGCGCGTGCATTCATTCTACCAGCAAGGTGAAGCGGCGCGGAAGGAGGCGGCTCACGCGCGTGATTTGGTGAAACAAAACGGCAGCGAGCGCGAAATGGGCCATGTCGAGACGCTGGCGCTGGCCGCCGAAGGCCAGTTGCCCGCGGCGCTGGCCTCCGCGCTGAAGCATCTCGAATGCTGGCCGCGCGATGCGGTGGTGCTGTCGCTGCCGCTGGGGGCATTCGGGCTGTTCGCCTTTTCCGGCATGGCCGATCATGACCAGGCGCGGCAGGATCTGTGCGAGCGCCACGCCTCGCATTATGGCGAGGACTGGTGGTTCCTGTCGAACTACGGCTGGTCGATGACCGAGAACGGCCAACTCGCCAAGGGCCGCGCCATGACCGAGCGCGCATTCGATCTCAGACGCAACAATGCCTATACTGCACATGCGCTTTTGCATGCGATGTTCGAGGACGGCTCGGTTGCGGATGCCGACGCGCTGGTCACGCTATGGATCGGCAGTTACGAGCGCTCCGGCATCCTGTACGGCCACATCCTCTGGCATCAGGCGCTTGGCGCGCTGGAGCGCGACGACGCGGCAAAGGCGCTCTCGATCTATGCGGATGTGCTGCAGCCCTCAGTGACCGCGGCGCCGCCGCTCAACGCGATGTCGGATTGCGCCTCACTGCTATGGCGGCTCGAAGCCCATGGCCACTCGGTACCGAAGCGGCTTTGGCTGGATGCGGACGCCTACGCCCGACAATGCTTCCCCAAGATGAGCCTGCCCTTTGTCGAGATGCACATGGCGCTGCTTGCGGCCGCCACAGGCAACCAGGCCGCGCTGGAAGAGCGGCTGCGCGCGATCGACCAGCGGCTCGCCGAGGGCAAGCTTCCCGCCGGTCCCGTGGTGCCGCAAGTCTCCCGCGCCATCAGCGCCTTCGCCGCGGAGGATTACGCGGCCTGCGTCCGCCACCTCGAAGGCGTGCTCGGCGAAGTTGTGCGCATCGGCGGCAGCCATGCCCAGCGCGAGATCATCGAGGACACCTTTATTGTCGCGCTGATCCGCTCGGGTGAGCTCAGGCGGGCGCGCATGCTGCTCGATGCCCGCTTGCATCGCCGCCCCTCCGCCCGCGATACGCGCTGGCAGGCGGCCGCGGCTTGAGGCAAGATGATTCGGCGAGAAGCGGAGGAACACCCATGACCGAGATCGTTGCGCTGGAAGCGCTCGCCGCGCGTATCCAGGCGGGCCAATCGCTGGCGATCCCCGTCGCCGGAGTCTCGATGGCGGCGACGGCAGCGCTGCTGGAAAGCGGTGTCAACGGCCTTCGCCTCGTCTGCGTGCCGGTCTCGGGCATGCAGGCGGATCTGTTGATCGGCGCCAGCGCCATTGCCTCGCTGGAAACCAGCGCGATCACCCTCGGCGAAGCCGGCGGCGCGCCGCGCTTTGGCGCGGCGGTGCGCAACGGCGCCTTTGCATTGAAGGATTCCACCTGCCCGGCGATTCTTGCCGGGCTTCTGGCCGCGCAGAAGGGCGTGCCGTTCATGCCGATCGCCGGCATCATCGGCAGCGACCTGCTCGCCGTGCGCCCCGACTGGGCGATCATCGACAGCCCGGTGGGTGAGCCTGGCAAGGTCGTCGTGGTGCCGGCGATCACCCCCGATGTCGCACTGTTCCACGCGCCCGAGGCCGACCGCAGCGGCAATATCAGGATCGGCCGCCATCGCGAGCTCGCCATGATGGCCTATGCGGCGAGGTGCACCCTGGTCACGGTCGAACGCATCGTCGAGCGCAACCTGCTCGAAACCGAGGATTCCGCGGCTGGCGTATTGCCCTCGCTTTATGTCGAGGCAATTGCCGTCGCCGAGCGCGGCGCATGGCCGCTGCCGCTATGGGATGAATATGACGGCGACGCCGCCGAAGTTGCGCGCTATGCCGCGATGGCGCGCAGCGAAGAGGGCTTTCGCGCCTATCTGTCGGCTTTCCTCATCCGCCGCAAGCAGGTTGCCTGAACCATGCTGGCCGAGCGTGAGCCGCGCGAGCTTCTGATGGCGGCCATCGCCGACCTGCTCGACGGGGTGCGCCACGTCGCGGTCGGCGCGTCCTCGCCGATACCGGCCGCAGGCGCGATGCTGCTCCGCGCCCGCAACGAGCGTGACGGCAAGCCGCCGGTCCGGATCTCGATCCTCGGCTCGGAGCGGCATAATTTCTTCACCAATGGCAGCGTCGAGCTGTTCGATTGCGCCGCCCAGGGCCACGTCGATGCCTTCTTCCTCGGCGGCGGCCAGATCGACGGTCGCGGCAACATCAACCTGGTCGGCACCGGCGATTATCCGACGTCGGCCGTGCGCTGGCCTGGCTCGTTCGGCTCGGCCTATCTCTATCATCTGGTGCCGCGCATCATCCTGTTCCGCGAGGAGCACTCGCCCCGCGTGTTCGTGCCGAAGGTCGATTTCATCAGCGCGGCCGCGATGACGCCCGAGATGCCCCGCCGTGGCGGACCGCACGCGCTGCTCAGCAACATGGCCGTGTTCGATTTCGACAAGACGCGCGGCGGCTTTCGCTTGCGTTCGGTGCATCCTCCCTTTTTACCCGAGGACATCCGCGCCAACACCGGCTTCGACTACGAGGAACCCATGACCATTCCCGCGACGCCCCGGCCCGACGCCGCGACTTTGGCGCTTTTGCGCGGAAGAATCATGGACGAACTCGCCGAAAGCTATCCCACCTTCGCCCGCTCGATGATGGAAACGGCATGACCAAACGCCTCTGCTGGCTGGCGCTCGCGGCTGGCGCCATTCTTTTCGCCACTCCCTGTGCGGCCGAGCCGAACTTTCCGGACCGGCAGAAGCCCGATGTCGACCTCTACGCGCTGATGAAGGGTAGTTGCAGCACGCTGAGAATCGGCGGCCACGATTTCGCCTGCCGCGCGGTGGGCTATTTCCACAGCGAAAACGGCCGCGCCAATTTCACCGTGGCGCTGGACGATCCCGCCGACGGCAGCCACGTGATCGCATTCTCCGGGGAATATGGGCGCCGGACGCAGGACGATCTCTATGTGCTCTCCGTGGATCGGATGGAGCTGAACTCGAAGGACCGGCCCAAGGTCGACGGCCTGCCGGTACCGGCCGTGGTGCTATCGAACGGCGTGTGCCGGCAGAAAGGCTATATCGCAAGACGCGAGGTCTCCACCATCTCCTGCAGCGCGACCGACAACAAGGGCCGGCAATACCAGCTCCAGTTCGTCTCCGACGGCTCGCCGATCATCGTGCGGCGGGTGCGGACGTCGGCGCCGACGATCCGGCGCGATCCCTATCAGTGAAGCGGACGGCTAAAGCGCGACGATTTGAGCACATCACGCTTTAGCTCTTCGTTTGCGCATGATCTCCGCGCAAACGCTACGCGTTTGTCCCGAGGGAAAACCGCTGTACGCCTTTCCTGATCATGCGTTAGCGATGAAGCGCCGCAGCGCCTCGCGCAGTTCGATCACCACCGGCTTCCAGGCGCGTGTCGCATCCTGCCGGAACAGCCGCGCCGTCGGGTACCACGGCGAATCGGCGCGGTCCGCGAGCCAACGCCAGTCCGCAACGTAGGGCAACAGGATCCAGACCGGCTTGCCGAGGCTGCCGGCCAGGTGCGCCACGCTGGTGTCGACCGAGATCACGAGGTCGAGCTCGGCGATCAGGCTCGCAGTATCGGCCAGACTTTCGAGCCCAGGGCCAGCGTCGCGAATGCCGCTATGCGCGCGCAAGACCGCCTGATCGCCATCGCGCACCTGCTTCTGCAGGCTGACGAGGTCCACGTCAGTGTCGAACAGGGGCTCGAGCGCCTGGAGCGGGATGGAGCGGTTGTGGTCGTTGATGTGCGCGGGATTGCCGGACCAGACGAGGCCGATGCGCCGCTTCGCGCTTTCACCGAGCCAGATGCTCCAGCTTTTCGCTCCCTCGGGCACCGAAACGTAAGGCACCGATGCGGGGATGGTCTCAAGCGTGGTGTCAAAGGCAAGCGGCAGGCTCGCCAGCGCGCAATGGACATCAAAATCCGGCAACGCCTCGCCCCGTTCTATCGTCTGCGAGAGACCGGCAAGGCCCGACAACAGCGGCGCGAGCGCTGGATCGATCTCCAGCGCCACCCTCGCGCCGCGTTCGGCGAGCAGCGTGATGTAGCGGCAGAACTGGATAGCATCGCCCAGCCCCTGCTCATGGTGCAACAGCAGCGCCTTGCCACGAAGCGGCCCGGCGCCGAGCCACAGCGGCTTGTCGAAGGCGCGGGACCTCAGCCGCAGCGACGGCGACTTCCAGCGCCATTCCGCCTCGCGCCAGCCGGCTCTGAAATCGCCGGCGCGCAGCCGGTTGACCGCGAGGTTCCAATGCGTGTCGGCATGATCGGCCTTCAGCGCCAGCGCATTTCGATAGGACGACAACGCGTCCTGTGGTCGCGCCAGATCGTCGAGGCAGGCGCCGCGATTGCCGTGGGCTTCGACATAGTCGGGTGTCAGCGCAATCGCGCGATCGTAGTCGGCGAGCGCCTCATCGAGGCGGTTGAGCGCGCGAAGCGCGTTGGCACGGGTGTTGTAGAGTTCCGCCAGGGCAGGCGACAGCGCAATCGCGCGGTCGAGCGCGGCGAGCGCGTCCGCAAATCGTCTCAGATGGATCAGCGCGATGCCGAGATTGTTGAGCGGTGCCGGGGCATCCGGCCTGATGGCGGCAGCAGCCCTGAATGCCGCGGCGGCTTCCTCGAAGCGCCCAAGGCCGACCAGAAGGCTGCCGAAATCGTTACGGGCGTCGTAATTGCCGGGATCGAGCTCGACCCATCGGGCATAGGCGCTCGCCGCTTGTTCAAAGCGCTGCAGCGCCCGTTTCAGCCGCGCGGATTTCTCGGCCGCCTCGACCTGGCGCGGATCGAGGCTCAGCGCATGATCGTAGCCGCGAAGCGCCTCCTCCACACGGCCCTGCCGTTGCAGGAGATCGCCGAGGCCGGTCCAGGCCTCGACAAAGTCAGGCTTGAGCTTGAGCGCGAGGTCGTAGCTCTTGAAGGCTTCGTCGAAGCGGCCGCAGCCCGCGAGCAACGCGCCGAGGCTGCAAAAATAGTCGGGGTTGGTCTGGTTGTGGCGGATCGCCCGCGCGACAAGGTCGATCGCCAGATCGAGCCGGTCTTTCCGCGCATGGATCAGGCCGAGCAGATGCAGGCAGTCCGCGGCTTGCGGATCGGAAGCGAGTTGCTGCCGGCAAAGCTGTTCCGCGGCAACGAGTCTTCCAGCCGCAAAATCCCGCGCGGCCGCATCGAACAGCGCTGCCGGCTGTCCCGATGCCTCGCTACCGGCGTTTGCTCTGGCCATGGCGAGGGAGGTATCTGATTCCCCATCCCCACAGAAGCGGGCGGAAAGCTGCGCGCGGTGTGCCGGCTGGCCAAGCAGGGCCCTTGTTGTCTACGATCCGCAAACCCTCAAGGTCATCCGGAACTCGGCCATGGGAACAAAGACGACGATCGCCGCAGCGACGGCAGCCTTCGCCCTGCGAGTCCTGCTGCCGGCAGCGATCTGTCCCGGCTTCACGCCGCCAGCGCAGGCCCAAGCAGCAGCCTCGGCCGATGTGCTTGCCACCTACGATAACGCGCTGAGCCGGTTCAAATCGATCCTCTCGGAGCGGCGCAGCCAGCTCGAGGCAAAACGGCTGCCGAATCTGCCGGGACAAGCCGTCTATCTCGCACGCAACAATCTGATCAGCGCGTACAAGGATCTCACCGACGCTATGCCGTCCAAAATCGGCAGGCGCAACAAGTTCGGGATTCCTCCGGCCTATTTCGACGCGGATAACGAGCCGCTGCTCGATGAATATCTAAAGCTCTTCGACCTCATGGAGGCGCCGCCGGCGAATGCGCAGAGCTCGCCAACGCCGTTCAAGGATGTCGTCGACCTCGGCATCGCGATTGCGCGCGCCAGGGGCCTTGACGCGGCCAATGCGCAAGTGGCCGGCCGCATCGGCCTCGGCATCTTCTTTGCCGAGACCAACGGCGACCAGAATGTCGGGAATGCACGCTCAAATACCTATAAAGGCAGCTTCCAGACCGGGCCGTCGGAAGATCAGAACGGCCGGAAGAAATGGGCCGCGATCCGCTCCTCGATCGCTGCGTTTGATCCGCAATTGATCGCGCGCGATGAGAAGGAGGAAGCGCGCGCCGGCGGCCTGGATCATCGCTTCAACCACTGGACCGCCGTGCGCGACGGCCTGATGAACGCGCACGCCGAGCTGTTCCTGCAGATTCCCTCGATCGTGAAGAGGCTGCCCAACCCGATCGATCAGATGAAGCTGTTCGAGCTCATCCAGATCATTCCGAGCCCGACGCGGTCCGCGCTGAGATCAGGCAATCTGCCTGCCTATCGCGTCTCCGATCCGACGGTCATGAAGTATCTGCGCAACAACAGCGTCTTCGCCTTTGGCAAGGCCGACCGGGCAAGGACGTCCGCGACGTTCCGTGAGATCATGGACGCCATGTGGCTCTTCAACGACAAGTTCGAGCGCGCGCGTGCGACATTCGCGGAGATCACGGCGGCGCGGTAGAGTCCGCTTGAGACCGCTGGGCTCACGCGCTCGTTCGGCGATCCGGGGCGTCATTGCAAATTCCAGCCCGCCCGGTGAATTCGGACTAGTCCTTTTGGACATTCGGCGGATTTCCTGCTCCTGTCGGACTGCTCGGATCTCGCTGTTTTGGCATGCCAACGGGGATAATATCGCAGGGCATGGAATTTAATTCTGCAAGATTTAATTATAATAATATTTAATCCTGCAGAGTTTAATTGTGTAGCATTTAATTCTGAGTTCCATCAGGACAGGAATATTGTCCAAGGTTCAGTGTCAAAATTATCCTAGGTTATTACCAAATACGTCCTAGAATGTACTCTTAGGCCCCGATGCGGACAATTGGGGCGGCTGCCGAAGATTGAGGGATGTCATTCATTGAAACGGCTGCGTGAGTTATGTCGAGTGAGTCCGGTATACCGACGTATATCCTGCAAGGTGATGGCCTGTTCCGGGAAGGCCTTCGGCTAATACTGTCGAAGACCCGCTTCCGTGCCCTAGGTTGCGCAATCGACTTGGAGGATCTCACTGACGTCCCCGACGACAGACCTGTCCTGTTCATCGCAGGTGTCGACGCGAACCAGACTTTCGTCTGCAGCAAGATTCGGAGCCAATATCCGTTGGCCTTCATCGTGGCGGTCGCCGACGAGAGCAATCCACGCTCGCTTGCGAGCGCCCTGGACGATGGAGCAAACGCCGCGATCTTCAATACCGTCAGCCCCCATGACCTCGTGAGCACGCTGCAAGCGGTCATCAACGGCAAGCTCATTCTGATAGATGCACGCCTCTGGCCGCTGGAAATCCAGCCAAAAGCCGAAGACCGGTCCTCGCCTCCCCTCTCCAGCGAGATACTGTGGGACGGCGCCGACGAACCTCAGACCATGAAGCTGTCCGCACGGGAGATCGCAATCCTTGAACGGATTGTTCGCGGAGATTCCAACAAGCATGTCGCGCGGTTCTTCAACATCGCCGAGCCGACCGTGAAGGCCCATATGAAGGCGATCTTGAGAAAAACCGGCGCGACCAATCGTACGCAGGCCGCCACCTGGGCGCTTCACCACCGGCTGTTCGATCAAACCGGTGAGGAGCATGCCGAGCTTCCGATATTGCTCCAGGACGAAACGGCCCGCTGAGCGCAGCGTCCGGCCCTGCCGAGCCGGCAGCAATCCAGTGCTGCGGCGTCAACGGCGGCGCCGGTCCGGCCATCGGGGGTGCCGGGCCTTGCCTGCGCGCCAGCCGGTGGTGATCTCGACCACGGATACGGTTGCCAGCACGAGCGCGACAAACAGCGCTAATTGGCTGGCGCTTACCAGCGGCTCCGACGGGGAGGCTGGCTCCGAAACGCGCTCCGGCTCGAGCTGACGCAGCTCGACCTGAACCATGTCCGCATCCGCCCAGCGATCCGCCAGCGTTGCCTCCCGTACCGGCACGCGGATCTCCGGCACCGCGACGGGCGCCTCCGCGCGCGGCGGATGATGATCATAGGTCCAGCATCCGTCGTCGTCTTTCAACAGCGCCCGCGTGGGCCATGTCCTCGCTGCTTCGGCGTGGTCGAGGCAATGGCGCGAGGCATGCGCCGGTGGCGTGCCGGTCAGCAGCAGCACCACCAGCGCTGCGGCGAGCGGTGGAAGACCATGCTGGAGGCGAACATAGTTTCCGACGCTCGCCGCATCGCCCGCGCCGATATGGACGTTATCGAGATCGCACCACTGCGCGAAACACTCCCGGCACATCATGGCCTCCCCATGCCAATATGATGCCCGGACGTCGTCCACATCGCGCCGGCAGGAACAACAGGTCATCGCTGCGCCTCGTCAACGATGCGCCGGAGTTCCGCGCGGGCCTCGCGGCGCTTCAGCTCCTTGACCAACTCGTCGCCGGCCCGGCTGTTCGGGTCGGAATAGAACCGCGCCTGCTCAGTCGGCTCGCCGGCCGTCCTCATCACCGTGCAGCTTCCGAGCATGACCGAGAGCAGCACGATGACGGGTGGTGCCGCGACCACGAGGTACGGCACCACCCAGTAGACGATCATGTCGGGCCCTCGGCGGCTTTGGTCGCGATCTTGTCCCGGAATGTCTCGCACAGCCGGCGGACTTCGTCCGTCGCGCTGGAGCAGGATTCGATCTCGTTGAAGATGCGCTTGCCCTCCTTGCGATAGCGCGCCGCGGTGGCCCTGATGTCCTTGAGCATGTCGGACGCCGACGAAGTGAGCTGCTCGCAGCGCTGGGCCATTTCTTTCACAAATTCGCCTATGGCTTCGATTTCCTTCGCGGTGACCTCGTATTCCCTGACGAGGGCCTCGGCCGAGAGCTTGCCGATCTCCGTTACGTCCTCGCGATGGCTGACATACTCCGGAACCGCCGGAGGCCGGGTCACGTGCTCGACCGCCTGGATATGCGGCGGCCTTTGTTGAACCGCTTCCCGGATATCCCCTTCGATCTGACCGACGTCGAAGGGCCTCATCGCAGCATTCTGTCCTCTCATCGTACTCACTCCTCTGGCAATGTTATTCACCCCAAAAGAGCTGGTTGCCTCCAGCCCGCGGATCGCCGAGCCAGTGCCTCCGGATGGAGGACACTGTCCGATTCGGCAAATTCTCGATTTTCGAAGAGTTATGGACTCACCCGACTAGTCCCCGAACCTGTGCCGCGCTCCCTAGATTGGCTTCATGCCGTCATCCCAAACGTGTTCTCCGCACGCGGCACATCGGTACAAGCGGACGGTGTTGCCACGCCGGGAATCGAGTATTGAATAGCTGAGCCAGGAGTGCGCCGCGCATTGTTGGCAACGCAGCCGCCAGATGTCCGTCGGCGATTCAATTCGCTGTACGTCGCGGTCCATCATGGCGCGAGCGCCTCTCCAGCCACGATCCCAAAGTCGGTTCAATTCATCGTGGCGAAACCGGTAAAATTGCGTCTTTTGAGCGGGGCTTGTTGACTAGTCCATTCGGACTAGCGGCCTCAAGCGCCTGTCACATGGAACGGAGGGCAGAGCGTGCCCGCGGCCGCCAAACGCACCGGCATCGCCTGCGGTGCGATGCCCGCTGACGGGTCGGGCTTGTCGTTTCAATGGCCGACAAATTTCTTCCACTTGTCGAACTGCGATTGTCTCAGCGCTGTCCTTTCAGTCTCCAGTTCGGCGAGACGCTTCGCAGCAGTCGCCATTGCCGCCGCCGCATCGTTATAGCTGTCGGCCTGGGATTGAAGCGGGAAGATGAACTGGCCGTTGACCACCTTGGTTAAGCCAAACTCATGAGCCAACAGGGCAACGCATGTCTCGTAGCCGCCGAAATAGTCGAGACGTGAGCTCGCGATTTTGGCCATGACGGCCTTCATGTCGGCATGCTGCTCGTCGATCATGGTCATGAAATTCGTGAGCATCTTGCCTCGTCCTACCAGCACGCTTGCACCGTGCTCGACCTTGTCGCGTTCGGCCTTGAGCAGATTCTCGTAGCGCGACTTGAGAGCAGCCGCGTTGCTTTCCGCCACCTTCAGATCCCGGCCAAGCGCCTGCAGATCGTCACGGCTGGAGGACGACTTATCCATCCGTTTCCAGAGCACCGCGGGTTCGGTTTCACCCAGCAGGCCGCCCATGGCGGCATCCATCTCGATGGAGTCCCTGTTCGCCAGCGCAACCAGCTTCAGAATCGGATTGGAGGGATATTGCTTGAGCGCTTGATCCAGCCGTTCCGGACCATTGATACCGCCCAGAGCCGCGCGGCTTTCCTGGACGACGCTCTCCCTCTGAAATCGTGCCAGATCGCCCACGAGATAGAGCGTGCCGAAGCAGACGGTCACAATGACGCACACCAGCGTAACGGCGAGTGCCTTTGATTTCCGATCCAAAGATAGTGCCACGGCTTCGATTCCCGACCAGACACTGCCCTTACACGATTCTTGATCAAGAGTTTGGCGTGCGCGTTCGCGCGTCAGGCAAGCCGGATCCGTGGCTGCCTCTCAGGCCCGAATGTCAAAAGACAGGCGGTTCCAATTGCCCGGCCGGGATCAAAGCAAACTGCACAGCACGCCGGTCAAGCGGCTCAATTGATCCTCTGTTCCGATGGTGATGCGCAGGAAGTCCCTGATCCGCGGTTTGGCGAAATGGCGGACCAGAACGCCGTGCTCGCGAAGCCGGCTTGCGAGCTCGGCGCCGCTGCGGCGGGGATGGCGCGCGAACACGAAATTCGCGAGCGATGGCAGAACCTCGAAGCCGAGCCCGGACAGGCCGTCGCAGAGCGCTTCGCGGCTCGCGATGATGCGTTGGCGCGTTTGTTGGAACCACGCATCGTCTTCGAGAGCCGCGACCGCGCCTGCGATGGCAAGGCAATCCAGCGGATAGGAGTTGAAACTGTCCTTCACCCGTTCCAGCGCCTCGATCAGAGGCCGCTGTCCGATGGCAAAGCCGACCCTCAAGCCAGCGAGCGCCCGCGACTTGGAGAGCGTCTGGACGATGAGGAGATTGTTGTGGTGCGCCACCAGCGGCACGGCGCTCTCGGCGCCGAAGTCGACATAGGCCTCATCGATCACCACGAGCTGGTCCGGATGCTCGGCCAGAAGCTGCTCGATCGCCGCGCGCGGAAGGGCGATGCCGGTCGGCGCGTTGGGATTGGGCAGCAGGATCGCGCTGCACGGCCGCCGGTAGTCGGCAAGCTGCAGGCGCATCGCGGCATCGAGCGGCACCTCCTCGTAGCCGACCTCATAGAGGCGGCTGTAGACCGGGTAGAAGCTGTAGGTGATGTCGGGAAAGAGGAGCGGCGCCTCGTGCTTCAGCAGGGCCTGGAAGGTATGGGCCAGAACCTCATCCGAGCCGTTGCCGACGAACACCTCGTCCGGCGCAACCCCGTAACGGGTCGCGATCACCTCACGCAGAATAGATGCGCGTGGATCTGGATAGAGCCGCAGGCGATCCGTCGCGGAGGCGATCGCAGCCTTGACGAGCGGCGAAGGCGGGAAAGGATTCTCGTTGGTGTTGAGCTTGATGATGCCGTCCTGCTTCGGCTGCTCGCCCGGCACGTAGGGCGAGAGAGTACGGACGACAGGGCTCCAGAAGCGGCTCATGATGGGGGGCTCGATGGGGCAGTGACAATAACAGAATGAGCTGCCGTGAAGCAGCCAATCATGTCCCTGCCCCCTCTGGCAAGAATCCGCGCAGCCGATGCTCCATCTCATCCCGTTAAATAAGGTGAACGGCAGCAAGGCGGAGGCGGGCTGGCAACGGACGGGATGACACAGAAGACGGGATTTTTCGCCGGGGCTGGTGTTATCGCTTGAAAGAGGCGCGTGTGAGCGACGCTATTGTCGCCGCCCTTGGCTCCGGCGTCAAAGAACGCCGGAGCCAAAAAGCGGTCGCCGAGCTAGCCGTTGAAGCCGCGCGCGATCCTTCTGCCCCTCCAGGCCGAACGGTACGAGGCCCGGGAGGGATTGGTGAAGCTGAAGGTGCCGGTTGCTCCGCTGGGATCCACGATTGTGTAGCCGGCGAGGGAGCGTGGGTGCTCTCGCGTGACGTGCCCGCCGGAGTTGCCGTCGTGCACCACCCAGACATTCCCTGCGACCTGCTGCTCGAGAATCATGACGTGACCGGAGCGAACCGCCGCCATGCCCGGTGCGGGAGCGGTGCGAGGAAAACGCCGCCAATTGGATGCCAGATTGAGCCCGGGGATGATGCGGCCGAACTTGTAGAGCGAGGCCTCGCATCCGCAGAACGCATGCGGGCATCCCGCGGGACGGCCGCTGACGATGCGTTCATCGCTGGGCACCATGGCCATCGCCTGCCGGAAATATTGGACGCGATGAAAGGAGTGAACGCGATGAAAATATTGGACACGATGAAGCGCGTGGTGAGGGCGGGCTTCGGCTTGAACGATGAGAGAGAGCAACGCAGCGATGACACAAACAGCTCTGAACATTGGGAGGACTCCTCGGGGTGAATCCCCCTGCCGGACGCGAAAGCAACGAGCAAAGGTGTCGCAATCTTGTTCGAAAGGTGGTCGAGCGATGCGTTTGCGAGTTGGCAGTTGCCCGCAGGATTCGCGTTGCGATTAGCTTAGGTTAGTGACGGCCTTGATTCGGCCTGATCTTCCCCACTTCGGCCTGATCTTGCGCGCGAAGCCCCGAAGCTGCGGCTCAAAAGAGGGGATCGTTTGCCGCCGTCGTGCGTTCCTTCGTCAAGGAAAGTCCGCATTTGACGGAGCAGCGCGATGCCGAAAAAGCAGATCATCAGGAAAGCCAGGCAGGACAAGCGAGCGGGAAAGTCTGCGAGCACGCAGGCAGGCGAGTTCGTTCGCGACGAGATCGAGAGCATGCGCCGCGGCGAACATGGCGCGAGATCGACACAGCAGGCCATCGCCATCGGGCTGTCGCAAGCGCGGCGTGCCGGGG
>Ga0134125_10004920_pt1 | contig 15234 bp, 12 predicted proteins | sample KB31751_FD_96464 | JGI IMG/M metagenome (GOLD analysis project Ga0134125, IMG submission 96464) | Terrestrial soil microbial communities with excess Nitrogen fertilizer from Kellogg Biological Station, Michigan, USA - KB3-175-1 | ecosystem: Environmental > Terrestrial > Soil > Unclassified ... | reverse complement strand
ATAAACGAATGGCGCTTTGAATCACTCGTGCAGGACAAGTCTAAACGAAGCAGCGCGACCCGGCAAGGCGCGAAACCACGGCGAGTCGGCTATTCGATGAGGCGGGGAGATGTTCTTGCAGCCAGGCCGCGGCTTGCTCCTCGGTCCAACCGGCGGAGCGTTCGAAGGCGATCGCGGCCGTGAACGCCGCCGAACCGCAACCGTGAATCAATTCGCGGACACCAGCTTCCAGTTCCACCCACTCGCCGCCGTCACTCTCAAGAAGCGGCCACGCCGCGATCAGGCTTTCTCCACTCGTCCGCCAAACGCATTCGCCGCACGGTCGGAGCAGCACTTCGCCCAGTTGCGAGACGAGGAAGCTCTTGGCTTGCACGACGGCCGTGGCCGCGGGGAAGGCGATTTCCGCGAGAACCGGGTCGCCGGCCCCGGCAGCCACGCGCAACTCGACGTGCGGGTGGTCGAGCACCGGCTCGCGCGTCAGTGCCTTGCGCTCGTCCGGCGAGAGGTCAACGAGCCGAAACACAAGGCGATCGTTCTCGATGGTCCACGGCTCGGCATCGAGTCGGCGGGCCAGGCGTGCGAGCAGCGTCGGTTGGTGGGAACGCCTCGGGCCATGGGAATGCCCATTAAGATGGGGCCGCGGTTCCTCCGGCATGGCGGCGTCGCCGGCCAGCACCCAACGGCTCGCCAAAGCCATCAGCGGTTCGAAATCGGCCTCCGTCAATTCTTCCGCGTGATCGAGGATCAAAAAACCAAAGGCCGGCGTTTCGCCGAATGCTTTAAAGACGGGATCAGTAGTAAGACTGCCGGGCGTGCCGACGACGATCTGAGTCTCGGCGAGGAACCGCCGCGCCAGGTCGGGGCCGGCGTGCGCCAGTTCTTCCTGGCGGGTGCGGGCGATCGCCAGTTCGCGTTCCAGGTCGCCGCGATTGGCGGCCAGCGTGCCCGATTCCACTGTGTCGTCGGCGGCGGTCCTGGGAAGGAACTCGCGGAGCGTTTGTTCCAGCCGGGATGCTTCCGGTTCCAGCTCCGCGAGCGATTTGTCCAGGACCGCTCGGCGAGTGTCGACCGCGGCCGCAATCGCCCGTTCCATTTCCGAAGTAAACGGCCGCGATACCGCTTCGACCTCCGCTTGCAATTCATTCTCGCGCTTGGCCAGCGATTGAGCTTCGCGCTCGAGGTCGCCGACGAGCGTCGAATCCGGCGTCGCCGTCGGCTTGGCCCCGAACAGGCGGGCCAAGAAACCGGGCTGCTTGCTTTGAGCAGCCTGGGCGCAGGCCGCCTGCACCGCCGCTTCCTTCTCGGCTCGCTTGGCCGCCAGCACGCCTCGCTCGGCGGCGAGCGGCGCCAGGGCCGCATCGCGGCGAAGCCGGATCGCTTCCAGTTCCGCGGCGATTCCCGCTTCTACTTGTTTAGAATCTGCCAGGCCATCCCGCTCGGCTTGCAAGGCACGCCGCTGCCGTTCGATCTCTTCCAACCTCGTCCGCACCGTGCGAGTGCGGTCGAATCGCGACAGCTTGGCTTCGAGCGCCGAAATGCCAAGGGCCGCCTCACGGCGCAACTGTTCGGCGCGGCCGATGCCCTGCGAACGCGAAGTAAACTGCGCGACTCCCGCGATAGGCCGTTGCGGGTTCTCATCGTCTGCCAAGGCGCGAACTATCCGCGCCACCCGCTCCGCCGCGAGTGCTTCGACGAGGCGATCGGCGGCGGCGGGATCGGGAGAAAGGGCGAGGACGCGTTCGCCGCGTTCGGCGGCCAGTTGGAGCAACTTCGCCAGCAGCCGTTCCCGGACGGTACGTTCCGCCACATCGATAATAAAGAGATCGGGGCAGGCCAGGGCTCGGGCCAGGAGGGCCCGCTCGGCCGGGATTCCGGACGCTGGCAGCGCGATGGGGGCGATGGCGGGAAGCTCGAACTCGCCCGCCAGAAGCCGGGTCAGCCAGGACCGGCTGGTGGCCGGGGCCGGAGTAGCGCTCGGATGATCCGTAGTCTGGCGTCCGTGGGTCCGAGGAACGAGGGTGGTCATCGACAAGCCGAATAAGCGTAGGCGCACAATTATCGCGAGAGTGCTCTTACAGGCGCTTTACCGAGTATAGACGCTCGAACGGCCGGAAGCTATCAAACCTGCAAATTTCACAAAGGAATTCGGTATGGCAAACTGGGGCGAGATTGCCGCCGAATACCGCGAGTTCCGACCGGGCTATCCCGCGGACCTCTTCGCCAGCCTTGCCGCCTTGCCGTCGCACCGCAGTCTGGCATGGGATTGCGGCACGGGCAATGGCCAGGCGGCCCGCGGCCTCGCCGCCTATTTCGACCGCGTCGTCGCCACCGACGCCAGCCCCCAGCAACTTCAACAGGCCGCGCCTTGCCCCAACGTCGAATACCTCGTCGCTTGCGCGGAATCGTGCCCGCTTCCGGACAGTTCCGTCGATCTGATTGTCGTCGCTCAGGCCTTGCACTGGTTCGATCTGGACCGGTTCTATGGGGAGGTTTGCCGCGTCGGCCGGCCAGGGAGCATACTCGCCGCGACTTGCTACTACGAACCGAGCGTCAACGGCGCGGTCGATGCCGTGCTGGCTCGATACCAGGAAATGGTGCGATCCTACTGGCCGGCCGGCCGCGAATGGGTCGATGCCGGCTACCGTACCATTCCCTTTCCCTTCGATGAGTTGCCAATGGACCGGCGCCAACTGCGATTGGACACCGACTTGCCGCGATTCCTCGGCTATCTGAACACCTGGTCGGCGTCGCGCGCTTACCTCAAGGCGAACGGTCACGAACCGCTGGATTCGTTCGACTCCGACTTCGCGACGGCTTGGGGCCCCGCGGCAACAGTTCGCACCGTTACTTGGCAATTCAACGTCCGGCTGGGTAAGGTTCGGCCGGCGTAGGCCTGCTTTAGTTGTTGCTGAAGGCCGGCGGGAAGACGCGCTCGGCGCGGGCCGCCGACACTTTCAACGCCTGGATCATGATCTCCGCGCGCAGATCGACGTGCGGCTCCCCCAGCAAGGCCTGCTTCATTTCCAGCGGCAACGGCAAGGCATACGACAGCACGTCGCAAAGGTGGCCGAGCGATTCGTCGCCCGAGAAGAGATCGTGCAGTTGCTGCAGGGCGGCCGGGTCGCCGCTGAAGCGCGGCAACACCGCCTCCGCCAGATTCTTCCGCAATAGCTTCAAGCGCTTGATGTCGGCCGGGGCGACGTCCGGGATCACCTCAGCGCGGGCCATACGGTACATGCGGTCCGTGGGTAACTCCTCGGTGATGCCGATCCGCGCCAGCCCGCGCAGGCGGAGGTTGAAACGGCCATCGGGAAGCTTCTCGTGCCAACCGATACGGCCCAGGCAAGCGATCGGTTCGATGTCCGGGGCCGCTTCGAACTCCTCTTCCCATCCCGGTTGCAATAGTACGAGGCCGATGAGCCGGTCCGTCGCCAGAGCGTCGCCGAGCATCTGTCGGTAACGCGGTTCGAAGATGTGCAGGCCTTGCACCACGTGCGGGAAGAGCACGAGGTTGGGCAATGGGAACAGCCGCACCGTTCCCTCGAAACCGGTCAAGGCTGCCTGATCTTCATTCATGGCCGACCTCGGGACGGGGAGGCGGGAGGCGGCGCCAGTGCGATGCTGGGACGAAAGGCCGCCTGTTCGAAGACCGCGGCCATGTCGCGCCAGAATCGGTCCACATCGAGACCGCGATAGTGCGGCCGGTACGGTTGCATATAGCGCTGCCCCGATTGAAAGAGCCGTTCGGCGCCGGCCCGGTTGCCGTTGCCCCAATGGTAAAGCGACACCGCCGCCTGGATCAAGGCTTGAAAGAAGCGGCGATCCGCGGACGGGCAATCCATCCACAGTTCTTCCCAAACCTCGTGCGCGTCGAAGTAGTCGCCGCGATTGAAGCAGGCGATGCCGGCCAGGTATCGCTCATCATAGTCGGGCGCGCCGGCCGCGGACGACGGCGACGTTTCGGGAAGTTCGGCCATGAGGGGATTCCGAAGGCGGCGCGAATCGAGTATATCGGAAGTAAGGCGGTCTACGCGAAGCCGCAAGCGGCTTTCGCGACGGAAGCGGCCTCTCCACGAGTTTTGCGGTAGCCACTTGAGTCGCGAAACCGCTCGCGGTTTCGCGCCTAACATCGAGTCGCCATGCTTTTCTCTTCTTCGAAGTGCCCGCTGCCGGCATTGGCCTCCTGGTGCCGGATCCTCAAGCATAGCCTGGGCGCCGGGCTCGATCCCATTCGCATATTCCGGCAGCAGGCCAAATCGGGGCCGCGGCCGCTCCGCGACCTGGCCGCCGACATCGCCGACCAACTCGGCAAAGGCGAATCGCTCGAAGACGCCCTCGAACCGCACCGCAATCGCTTCCCGCCGCTCTTCATCGAACTCGTCGCTGTCGGCGAGAAGAGCGGCCGCCTCGAAGACACCTTTCACGAACTCGCCGAATACTACGAAACCACGCTGCACGTGCAGCGGAACTTCCGCAGCCAGATGGCCTACCCGGCCATCCAGTTCATTGCCGCCGTGCTCATCATCGCCGCCCTCATCTTCATCCTGGACATGCTCGGCAGCAAGATGGACCCGCTCGGACTCGGCCTCACCGGCGCCTCGGGGGCCATTCTGTTTCTCGTGATCGCATTTGGATTCGTCGGCGCCTTGCTCCTCTTCTTCAAGCTATCCGCCGACAACGTGAAGTGGCGAGCGAGGATGGAAGGCTCGCTGCTGTGGGTGCCCGCATGGGGCCCGGCGTTCCTCAACTTCGCCATGCACCGCTTCTGCATCGCACTGCGGATGACGCACGAGGCGGCGATGCGCGCCGAGAAGGTGCTGCAGTACAGCTTCCGGGCGACGGCCAATAGCGCGTTCCTCCGCGGCGAGGAGCGAGCCATCGCCGTCGCGAAAAAGGGCGCCGAGGTGAACGAGGCAATCGCGGCCAGCGGCGCCCCGTTCCCGCAAGAGTTCCTGCACACGGTAGAAGTCGCCGAGGCGTCCGGCGAGATGTCCGAAGTGATGGAACGGGTGGCGAAGAACTACCTTCAAGAAGCACAACGGCAGCTCAAGATGGCGGCCCAGATCACCGGTTGGGCCGTTTATGGACTGGTCGCCCTCATGATAATCATCGCGATCTTCAGTATTGCGACTAAGGCCTACATCAATCCCTTGAACGAGGCGACGCGCGGCTTGTGACATGGTGAGGTCACTTCTCGAACGGCCTGGATTCTTATTCGAATCGCTCGCTGCGGCCATTCCTGTCGGGTTTGTAATCGACCTGGGCGTGGTTGGGCACTTTCCATCAACTACAGTACCCGTTGGTTCACCGATCATTGCACGAAGCGAGCGGCGGGCTCGAATTTACACCCGCTCATCGGCCGCTCGTTTCATTACGGTTTCGCAAGAAATATCGCTAATTACGTCTGGAAAGAGTGGTTTCTGTTTAACCACCCTGTCGCCTGCTATGTGCGATTCAAAACCACTTTTGGGGGATAACTTCCCCATCATGCGGAAAAACACGGCAAATGTGATTTTTTTCGCCCGGCACGTCCGTTGCTATTACCAATGATCTCCACCCTGTAAAGAGATGTCTCCGTGGACAAACAAATGGCGAACTCGCCCACAGGCCATCCCGTCGCCCTGTTCCGCAAGCTCTCCGTGAGAGCGCTCTTGGTCGGAATCGTTGGCCTTGTCGCTCTCTCCGTGCCGGCATGCAAGTCCGGCGAGGAAGAGGCGCACGAGGAAGAACACAAGATCATCGTGACGACCCCGTTGATCGAGGAAGTCACGGTCACCACGCCCTACGTCTGCCAGATTCACTCATGGCGCCACATCGACATTCGCGCCTTGAAGCAAGGCTACCTGGAAGAGATCGCGGTGAAGGAAGGGCAGCGCGTAAATGGGGGCGACGTGTTGTTCAAGGTGATTCCGCTCTCTTACAAGGCGAAGATTGCGGCCGCTAACGGCGAAGTGGAATATGCCCGCGCGCAGTTGAGCAGCACCACGCAGCTATTCGAACAGAAGGTCGTCGCTCAGTATCAGGTGAACTTCGATCGGGCCAAGTTGCTGAAAGCCGAAGGCGAACTGAAGGAGGCCGAGGCCGACCTCTTCTTCACCAACGTTCGCGCCCAGTTCGACGGCATCATCGACCGCCAGATGCTTCAACAAGGAAGCCTCGTCAAGGAAGGGGACGTGCTCACGACCCTCTCCGACAACAGCAAGATGTGGGTGTATTTCAACGTGCCGGAGGCCCGCTATCTGGGATACAAGCGCGGCGGAGCGAAACGCCTGTCGTCGTCCGGAGACACGCAACTCGAGCGATACGAGATGCTCGATTCCGAGATCCAACTGAGATTGGCGGACGGCAGCATTTTCAACCACACCGCGGAAGGCAACGCCGTCACCATCGAATCCATGTTCAACAACCAGACGGGCAATATCAAGTTCCGCGCCGACTTTCCCAACACGGAAGGGCTGCTTCGCCACGGCCAGGTCGGTACCGTGTTGATCCACAAGAAACTGAAAAACGCTCTGGTCATCCCCCAGCGTGCCGTCTTCGAATTCCTCGACAAGCAATACGTCTGGGTGGTCGGCGAAGATCACGTGGCGCACCAGCGGCTGATCACCGTCCAGAACGAGCTCGAGGACGTGTTTATCGTCAAGCGCGGACACGAAACCAAGGAGGGCGTCATCACGGCCGGCCTCGAAGCGAGCGACAAGATCATCTTCGAGGGTGTCCGCGAGGTTCGCGAGGGCAACGAGGTGAAGGAACCCGAGTTCATCAAACCCGAAGACGCACTCAAGGACCAGAAGACCCACGCGGAATAGCTTGCTTTGGTAGTACAGGCATCCTTGCCTGTGCAATGGCAGGCACAAGCAAGAATGCCTTGGCAGCCAAACCAATACTGCCGAATCATCGCCAAAACTCAACGGGCCCCTTGCTGAATCATGTTTACGAAAATCCTTTATCGCCCCGCCTTGGCGATCGTCCTCTCCATCATCCTTCTCTTTCTCGGCGTGCTGGGGATCAAGACCCTCCCCATCGCCCAGTTCCCGAACGTCGCCCCCCCGACCGTGATGGTCGCGATCTCTTATCCCGGCGCCAGCGCCAACGTGCTCGTCAATTCCGTGCTGGTCCCCCTCGAACAATCGATTAACGGCGTCCAGAACATGCGCTACATGACCTCGTCGGCGACCAGTGCCGGCGAGGCCGCCATCGTCATTTACTTCGAACCCGGCACCGACCCCAACCTCAACGTCGTCAACGTGCAAAACCGGGTGAATCCGGTGCTCTTCCGAGTCCCGGACCTGGTGCGCCGCGAAGGCATCATCGTCCGCCAGGTCGTGCCCAGCATGCTCATGTACGTGAATCTCTTCAGCACCGACCCCAACTTCAAGCAGAAGGATCTCTTCAACTACACCAACGCCTTCGTCATGCCCGAGATCAAACGGATCAGGGGGATGGGCATGCCCCGCAATCTCGGCAACCGCATCTTCGCCATGCGCATCTGGCTCGATCCGGACAAAATGCGGCAACGCGACATCTCCGCTGCCGAAGTGCTCGAAAGAATCGGCGAGCAAAGCTTGATCGGCTCGCCGGGGCGGCTCGGCAGAGCGTCCGGGATAAAGTCGCAATCGAAGGAATACGTACTGACCTATATCGGTCGATACACCAAGCCCGAGCAATATGCCGAAATCAACCTGAAGGTGGATGCCGACGGCCAGATTCTGCGCCTCAAGGACATCGCCGACGTCGACCTGGATTCGCAGTTCTTCGACATCTACTCGGACATCAACGGCCATCCCGCGGCCTCCATCGTTCTCAAGCAGGCGCCGGGCTCCAACGCCGCCGAGGTCATCGCGAACATCAAGGCCAAGCTCGAGGAAATGAAGAAGACCAAGTTCCCTCCCGGCATGGATTACGAGCTGGCCTACGACGTTTCGCGATTCCTCGACGCCTCGATCGAGAAGGTGCTGCACACGCTGCTCGAGGCGTTCATCCTCGTGTCGCTCGTGGTCTACATGTTCCTGGGCGACTTGCGGTCGACGCTAATTCCCACGCTCGCCGTGCCCGTGTCGCTGATCGGCACTTTCTTCATGCTGCGGTTGATGGGCCTGTCGATCAACCTGATCACGCTGTTCGCGATGGGGCTGGCGATCGGGGTGGTGGTCGACGACGCGATCGTGGTGGTCGAGGCGGTCCACGCCAAGATGGCTCAGAAACACTTATCGCCTTATCGGGCGACCATGGAGGTGTTGCACGAGATATCCGGGGCGATCATCGCCATCACGCTGGTGATGACCTCCGTGTTCGTGCCGGTGACGTTCATTCCCGGCCCAGTCGGCCAGTTCTACCGGCAGTTCGGCATCACGATGGCCACCTCGATCATTCTGTCCGGCCTGGTGGCCCTGACGCTCACGCCGGTACTCTGCGCCATGATTCTCAAGCCGCACGAACATGCCCCGGCCCACGGCGCGGCGCACGGCCACGTCAAGAAGCGGAAACCGATCTGGGTCATCGCCCTCGTCATGCTCGGCGGATTGATCGTCCTGGGCGTCTTGACTTACCTGGCCTACGAGTTGTGGGGGCCGGTCGGGTTCCTCTTGCTGCTGCTGCCCGTGATTCGCAAGCCCTTCGACCGGGCCGTCGAGTACATCACGAAAGTCTACGCGGGGATCGTGGGGCGGGTCGCAACCCGCCGCCTTTTGACGCTGGGCGTGGTCGGGGGATTCGCCTTCGGGGTCGTGGGCGTCAATACGCAACTTCCCACCGGGTTCATTCCGGGCGAGGATCAGGGGATCATCTACGCCGTGCTGCAGACGCCGCCGGGCAGCACGCTCGAATACACCAACGCCAAATCTCAGGAACTTGAAGAGATCGCCAAGGAGATTCCGGAAGTCACGTCCGTCACTTCGCTGGCCGGTTACGAGGTGCTGACGGAGGGGCGCGGCTCGAACGCGGGAACCTGCCTCATCAACTTGAAGTACTGGACCGCCCGCGACCGAACGGCCCGCGAGATTATCGTGGATCTGGAGGAGCGGACCAAGAAAATGAGCAACCTCAAGCTGGAGTTCTTCGAACCGCCCGCGGTGCCCGGCTTCGGCACGGCCGGCGGCATCTCCATGGTCGTGCTCGATACCACTTACTCCACCGACTACGCGCGGCTTGGCCGGGTGACCGAGGACTTCATCGCGGCCTTGAAGAAGCGCCCGGAAGTCGCCAACTTGTTCACCTTCTACGCCGCCAACTATCCCCAGTTCGACTTGCAGATCGACAACGACAAGGCGATGCAGAAAGGCGTGTCGATCAAGGACGCGATGGACAATCTGAATATCCTGATCGGCAGCACGTGGGAACAAGGGTTCATCCGCTTCAACCAGTTCTTTAAAGTGTTCCTTCAGTCCAAGCCGTCGTTCCGCCGCTATCCGGACGACCTGGACAACCTGTTCGTGAAGAGCGACCGCGGCGAATACGTTCCGTACTCAGCGTTCATGAAACGCGTGAAGAAGCAGGGCTTGAACGAGATCACGCGCTACAACCTGTACACGTCGGCCGCCATTCAGTGCGCTCCGGCCAAGGGCTATAGCACGGGGCAGGCGATCGCGGCCATTCGGGAAGTTGCCGCCACGCTCCCCCACGGCTACGACATCGGCTTCGCCGGTCTCGCCTACGATGAATCGAGAAAGGGAGACGAAGCGATCTACATCTTCCTGATCGTGGTCATCTTCGTTTATCTCGTTCTGGTCGCGCAATACGAGAGCTTCATTCTGCCTCTGGCGGTGATCCTGTCGCTGCCGGTCGGCGTCTTCGGCTCGCTTTTCTGCCTGAAAGCGATGGGGCTGGCCAACGATGTTTACGCCCAGATCGGCATGATCATGCTGGTCGGGTTGCTCGGTAAGAACGCGATCTTGATTGTGGAATTCGCGGTGCAGAGACGCAATGAGGGCGTCTCGCTGCTCGAGGCCGCCGTCGAAGGCGCCCGCCAGCGGTTCCGGCCGATTCAGATGACGTCGTTCGCGTTCATCGCCGGCCTCATTCCGCTGGTCATCGCCACGGGGGCCGGTGCGATTGCCAACCGGACCATCGGCACCACGGCCGCCGGCGGCATGCTCACCGGCACCGTGATCGGCGTCTTCATCATTCCCGGCCTCTACTACCTGTTCGGGAAGATCGCCGACGGACGCTCGATCCTCAACGACGAGACCGATCGGCCTTTGAGCGAGATTCCGGAATCGCCGGGTCACGAGACCCACCACTTGCTAGGCGCCGGCGACGGCCACGCACCGGATGGCGCGGCATCGCACCTCATCCACGACGCGAATGGCAACGGCATGGCCGAGTGGGGCCAACAGGCACGGAGGGGGCAGTTGCTGATCTTCATTCTGCTCGGCCTGACAGTGTTGTTCGACATCGCCGGAGGCTTCGTTCAAATCAAGGCGGGGCTGACGAAGCCCGAACAATTCCTTCCCTGGTGCCTCGGCGCGCTCCTGCATTACTGGTTGTTCTGGAAGGTCTGGGAAGGCGCCGACTGGGCCCGACTGCTGCTCGCCGCTCTCTTCTTCATGGGAGGGATTGCTGCCGGTGCGCTCGGAGTCCATCTCTTAATGAGCCGTTCGGGCGAAGTTGAGAAGATCTTCGGAATCCTGTACGTCTGTGCGGGAGCGTTCAGTGGGACGTGCGGAATCGCAGTCGCCTCGCCGTGGGTGGGGGCATACCAGCGCTATCGCCGCCATGAGATGGCCCAGGAGGAGCTCGACCAGTCTGAGCCCGCCAGCCAGGAGTCGCCGCCGCACAACGAACACGAATAACCGAGCCGCGAGCGTAAGTAAGCGATCATGATGAACCGTCGCTCCCTGACGGTCGCGGCTCCGATGGTCGCGCCTCAGTCCTGTCAGGATTTGCGGAAGCTACCTGTCTGAGAATTAACCTATTCCAGTGATTGCGACGATGCCGCGCCGTAATTCGGGCACTTCACGACGAATAACCCGGATAAACTGACTGGATAGCTTGCACCTTGCCCTCCGGAAATGCCGATAAACGCGAGGGGCAGAGTTCATCCTCAAGGACGAGGCCGATGATTCTCCCGGTGCGGTTATCGATCTCACGACTCCGGCGAGCGCTCGCGACGGCGGCCGCCTGCACCACCATATTGCTTCTGCCGGCCTGCCAGATTCCGAAGCTCCGGAACCCGCAGCAGACGGCGGTGCTGCCCGCGACCTTCAACGGCGCGGCGGACGCCGCCAGCTCGGCGCAGCTCCACGTCGAGGAGTTCTATCAGGATCCGATACTTTCCCGGCTGGCTTGCCTGGCCGTCACCAACAACCGGGAACTGAAGATACTGGAAGAAGAAGTCCAGATCGCGCGCAACGAAGTGATCTCGCGGTCCGGTGCGTATTTGCCGATGCTCAACTTCGGCTTCAACGCCGGAACGACCAAGTACAGCCAGTTCACGCTCCCCGGCGCATCGCGGGAAGACGACCCTTATCGAAATGGCCGGCTGCTTCCGAACCCCGTACCCGATTTCCTCGGCGCCTTCAACCTGTCGTGGCAAATCGACATCTGGCGGCAGTTGCGGAACGCCCGCGACGCGGCCCGCCAGCGCTACGACGCCGCGGTCCAGCGACGGAACTACTTCATCACCCGCATCGTCGCCGAGGTGGCCGAAGGTTACTACAGCCTGATGGCTCTCGACCAGCAGCTGCAGAACCTCGATACCATCATCGGCTTGCAGGAGCAGAGCTACAAGATGGCCCGCGACCGCTTCGATGCCGGCCGCGGCACCGAACTGGCCGTCCAGCGCTTTGTCGGCGAAGTTCGCAAGAACCAGAGCGAGAAGTTGATCGTCAGACAGGAAATCATCCAGGTGGAAAACCGGATCAACTTCCTACTCAACCGCTATCCGCAGACGGTCGAGCGCTTCTCCGCGAAGTTCCTCGACCTGGAAATCCAGGCTTTGAATCTCGGCGTGCCCGCGCAACTGTTGCAGAATCGCCTGGATGTGCGCGAGGCCGAGCGCGAACTCGAGGCGGCCGGCCTCGACGTGAAGGTCGCCCGCGCCCGCTTCTTTCCGACCGTCAACCTCACCGGCCAGGTCGGCTACGATGCCTTCAACCCGAGTTACTTCTTCTATCCGCAGGCCTTCGTCGCCAACGCCCTGGGGCAACTCGTCGTGCCGTTCATTAACAAGCGGGCGATCCAGGCCGACTATATGACCGCCAACGCCCGGCAACTGCAAACCGTCTACAACTACCAGCGCGTCGTCCTCAATGCTTTCACCGAGGTCGTGAATTGGCTATTCAAGATCGAAAACTACCGCCGCAGCATCGACCTCAAGCGGCAGCAGTTGGCCGCTCTCGAATTGTCGGTCGGCCTGGCCACCAAGCTGTACTTCGCCGGCCGGGTCGAATACATGGACGTGCTGTTCGCCCAGCGCGACTTTCTCGATGCCCGGAGAGTCTTGATTCAGACGAAGCGGGAGCAGCTTACCGCGGTCGTCAAGGCGTATCAGGCACTGGGCGGCGGCTACTTGATGAACTGCCCGCCGCAGGACGCGGTCGCCGGCAACGCAGCAGCGATCGGCGCGGCCGCTGCGATGGGAGCGGCTGGCGAGATGCGGCTCCGCGGCCCGGAATCGCAACCGCTGCTCGTGCCGCGCCGCCAAATCGAGATCGCCCCCGGACCGCGGCCGCTGCCGGAGCCGAAGTTGCCCGAGAAGATCGCCCGCGCCGCGGCGCCCGAACCCGACCCGTGGGTGAAGGCCCGGTAATGCGATAGCGGTGTCGGTCGGTTCGATGTGGAACGTGTTTCCAGGAGTGAGGCGAGATGAACGTTCGCGTGACGACTGGGGTTCTGGTTCTGGCCTGCCTGGCGAGCGCGGGTTGCGGCACGGTCGCCAATCTGGCCCACTGCCGGCCCGAGGAAGGCGGCCGGATCCCCTTCGGCGGCGTCAAGCACGACCTCGCGTGCATTCAGAAGTCGTCCAGCGGCGAGGCCGGCAAGCAGGATACCGCGCGCGACAATTACCCGCGGACGGCCCTGACAATGCTCTGCGCCGTCGACTTGCCCTTCAGCTTCGTGGGCGACGTGATCACGTGGCCGTACACGGCGTCGTTTACGTATGTGAATCAACCGGCGCCGTTCACGCCCATTCAGATTCTGCCGCCGCTATTGCCCGCGGCCGCGCCGGTCGAAGCCCCACCGGTCGAAGCCCCGCCGGAGATGCGGCCGCTGCCCGTGCAACCCCAAAAGCTGCCGTGAGGTTGGGATCTCAAATAGGATCGCCGGACGCTTCGGGGTGGCACCGGCTTCCAGCCCCGCCTCGAAGGTTATCCCTTCTTCGGCGATCGTCACGGCAGCTGCGGTCCAGGCCAACGCTCCGGAGAGAGAGAATCCCTGGCCGGCGATGCCTTGGACCGGCACCGCTGGCGCGGCGCGCATTTCCAATCCGGCCGACACGCCTGCGGCCTCGACCCGGTCTCGCAGGCAGCGCAGAAACTGTTCACCGTCCGGCCCCTTCCCGACCACAACAGACACCTGGCCGCCGAGCGTGCCCCACGGGGCCAGTTGGTTACTCAGTACGGCCATCAGATTCGGGTCCGGCTTCTCGCCATGCTGGAGGATGATCTTGACGCTCGGCATGCGACGATCTCCGTTCCACCACACTCCCGGCGGATAGCCCATCGCCGAATGTGACGATTCCGGATGGACATCGATGCCCCACAACCCTTGCGATGGCGGCATTAGCCGCAAGGCTTCGCATTCCAGCCGCTCGATTCGTGTGCGAAGGGACATCGGTTCTTATGCCTGGACGACGAGGGTGAATACAAGCGGCGAGGTCACCCGCGGTTCATCACGGCGCCAGTCGTTCGGCCTTCTGGCCGGTGAACGTCTCGAAACGCGCGTCGGCAACGGCAAGCGGTGTGGGACCATCGATTGTGTGGCGGACGATCGGAAGGATCAACATGGCGACCGCGTGCGCCCGGCTCGCCTGGTCCGCAAATGGAAAGTCGCCGAGCAGGTCGCCGAGTATCAACTCCTTCGCAACCGCCGTGTCGGAGTCCGTCGGCTGAATGGGAACAGCGGGTATCTCCAGATCGGCCAAATGGCAGTAGATACCCGATTCGCTGTGATACCCTTCGGTTGCGATCAGTTCCCAGTCGGGACTGAAAACCGGATACGGAACTACGCATCGCAATGATGGGATGCTGGGCCAGTTGCCCCGAGCCGGGAAACTGGTCAATAATGCCGTCGGCGGGAAGTCTTCCTCGATCACCTTGCCGTGCTTCGTCCTCACTTCCTTGTGCCAGTTCGCGACCTGGGCGAAGACCGGTCGCAGCGCCGGTCCGTCGAGGTCTCTTGCCCGGGGCGGTCGGTCTGGATCGAAGCGCTGCAAGTCCACGAGGACGCCGCCGTTGCCGACGAAGATGAAGGGCGGCTTGTTCGCGGCCATGAGAGAGGATGCCGCTTCAAATTCTTCCCAACTCGGTTTTGATCCGCGCCTCGATGTCGATTTGAAGCCTGTTGAGCAACCGCCGCACGGATATTTCATCTACAGCCGAGCCCGATTGCTCCTCGAGTTTGTCCGCGAACGATTTCATCGAAGTGGCCCGGTACTTTTCGGGCACCATTCCCTTCGCAAGATCATCGAGGAAGCTTTGCCATAAGCACTCGAAAACAAAGAAACTCTGCTTGGCTTGGCCGGTCACCACTTCCAGCCCGTTAACACGCACGACTTTCGGCCCGACCTCCACCCTGTTATGGTCGGACCGGTCAAGCCCAAACAAAGAGGGTTTTTGCCCTCTGAGCTCTTCTGTCTTTTCCGCGCGCTATCCCATCCTACCGCTCCTCGGGAGAACGGTGGCCGAACTCGCGACGACGCAAAACGTACGACGGTGACTCAGTCTGTTATCCGCTGGTTGGTTACCGCATTACTCGCTTCCGTCGGGGCCGTCCTCACTCTACGAACGCACGTCGGAGCCGAAGCTCCGGTGCCAAGGGTGGGTTGAGGGTTGGCCTAACCGCGTTGTCGCCGCGAATCCGGCCGCCGTTCTCCCTCGCGAGGTGTGACTCGTTAGGCGACCGCTCCGCCGCAGCCGCCCGCATGATTCGACTACGCCGCCAAATACTGCGGCTGCCGCGCCGCCGCCCAGATAAACCCCGCCAACTCCCGCGCCACGGCCACCACCACTTCCGCCTTGCATTTGCCCCTCGCGATCAGCCGGCGATAACGCTTGTGGAGACGCCGTTGCGCCT
>Ga0134125_10004918_pt1 | contig 15237 bp, 12 predicted proteins | sample KB31751_FD_96464 | JGI IMG/M metagenome (GOLD analysis project Ga0134125, IMG submission 96464) | Terrestrial soil microbial communities with excess Nitrogen fertilizer from Kellogg Biological Station, Michigan, USA - KB3-175-1 | ecosystem: Environmental > Terrestrial > Soil > Unclassified ... | reverse complement strand
TCGATGGGCACGCGCGTCTGTTCGCGATCGAACTTGGCCCGGGCAGCCTGATAGCGCTGCGCGGAGACTTTGCGAAATGCGGACGCCACGGCCGCCCGCTCGTCCGCGGCCAGGGCCGGTCCGGAAAGCAAGGCCAACAGCTCCGTATAGGAAGCGGCTTGCGGCCGCTCCTGCGCTTCCTTGGTCAGCGCCTTGATGCGGTCGGCGTTCGCCAGGGGCAATTTCGCGAGCGCGCCGCGAAGCCGCCGGGTCAAGCCATCCATGGCTTCGAAGTCGATCTGCTTGCCGTTGAAGGCCGCGGCGAGTTTCGCGGCAATTTCGGCCGCATCGAACCAGTCGCGTGACGCCGGCCGCTCCGACGCGATTATGCCGGGCAGGGCCGCGTGCAGCCGCCAGCCGGCCTCGGCCCAGGCGATCCGCGCGTCGCGAATAACCGAGGCGCCGGAGCGGGCATCCTTCAGCTTCTGCGTCGCCGAGGCCAGTTGTTGCTGGGTCGCCGCGATTTCATCCGGATCCAAGCGCGGCGTGAGCAGCCGGCGTTCGCCCGCTTGCTTCAAGGCGTTTCCTTCGTTGAGCAAGGCTTGCACGGCGCGAAAGCCCTGGGGCAAGCGGCCGGCGGTCATCGCCACCCGCGCCGACCACGCTTCCTCCGCCTTCAAGAGCGCGAGCATCGCCTGCGGGAACGCTGCGTCCGGCAACTTGACCTGCGACAGCCGCCGCAACAGCAATTGCTCGCTGGTCAGCGGCAGTTTAAGGAAGCGATCTTCCTCGATGGCCGCACTGACGGTCGTCAGTTTCTCTCGCGACAGCCCGGTGTCGCTCGTCAACCGCGACCAGAGGTGCGCGAAGCCATCCACCGCGGCGGCGGAATTGACGAGCACCTTGTCGAGTTCTTCCCCGGCTTTTCCAACCGCGGCGGGATCCGCGGGCGTCACCTTGCCCGTGGCATCCGGCAGCGGAAAGCGGAGCTTCATCCACTTATCGATGGCGTCGGTCAGTTCCTTGGCGGGTTCGCCGCGGCCGGCGCGATAATCGACCAGTGTCGCGCGAATGGCCGGCGCCGCATCAAATAGAGTCGTCCGCTTCTTCAAGCGACTGGCCGCCGTTCGCCACGAGACATCGGCCCGCGGGTCGTCGACGGGCAAGCCGTCGAGGAAGCGTTCCTCGGCCCGCAACAGCATGGCTTCCAGTTCCAGAATCAAATCCGGGGCGAGCACGAGGCCGAGAATGCCGCGGGCATCGTCGCGGACTTTCCAGGCGGCCAGCAGTTCCGCCGGGTAAGGCATGTTCGGGATGGCCGGCGGCTCGGTTTCTTCCGGCGCGGCGGAGCGGGGCCGACCCCGGAACAGGATGAACCCGCTGCCATCCGGGCCGTACAGCACGGGCATCTGACGGGCGTCCGGAACCTGGTCGGCCCAGCGCGACACGCGGCAGATCGTGAACCCGGCCAATTCCGCGAAGGTGATCGAGCCATCCGGTTCTTGCGAAGGGGGATAGCCGTCGGCGTCGCCGCGCAGCCCTTCGGTCAGGAACGCGGCAAATGCCGACTGGCCCAGTTCCGGGATCACCAGGCTTTTTTCGCCGGGCGAACAGGATGCTAGCACGGGGAACTTCGGCTGGAATGCCTTCAATTCCTTGTCGATTTGAGCGGCAACGTCGTCGGAGAGCGGGCCGCGGAACGGGTCGGCCGGCGAACGGGCGATGTCCAGGATCAGGGCTTTCTCCGTGGCGGCGCAAGCGTCGACCGATTGCAGTAAGTCGGCGAGCGGCACCCAGGTTTTCGCGGCCTCGGCCGGCACGCCGTGCAGCACGGCGTCGCCGGGAAGAATGTAGACGCGGCCGTCGCGGACAATGCCCAGAGCACTGACGAAGACGATGAGCCGGGCCTCGGAATCCTTGCGTTCGTGCAGGTCGGCGAGCAACTTACGGAGGCTCTCGACTTCCTGGTAAGCGGAACCGAGGCCGCCAGCCTGGCGGAACTGTGTCAGCAGTTCGCCGGCGTCGCGGTCGGCCGTTGGGTTCGCATCCCACTCGATGTGCCGATACTGCGAGATGGGAATGGTCCAGAGTTCGACATCGCGGGCCGGCGTGCGGATGTAAAAGAAGAGGCCGATCAGCAGGCCGAGGAGGCCGAAGAAGAGCGCGACGACCAGGGCGACCTGCGTTCGCTTGCCCTTGCCCTTGGTGGACTCGTGCCATCCGAAGGCGCCGGCCCCGGAGGGCGCCGTTCCACTCGGCTTGGTCGGCTTACTTTCCCACGGCGCTGCCGTTTCGCCTTCCGCTTCTGGAGGAACCGGCTCGGACATGTGTGGACTCCGGCGGATGCGTCGTATTGGCGAGCGGGGGCGTAAGCCCCCTGATCCTTGTTTTCGCCCAAGAATCAGGGGGCTTACGCCCCCCCGCTCGCCAAGAATACTACCCGATGAGTGCCTGGATCGGCGTCGCTTTTTCCACGCCGGTGAGCTTCTGATCCAGGCCGTGGTAGCGATACGTGAAGCGGTTGTGATCGATGCCGAGCAGCTTCAGGAGCGTGGCGTGGAAGTCGTGGATGTGGCACGGATCCTTCACGATGTTGTAGCTGAAGTCGTCGGTTTCGCCGTAGATCGTGCCGCCCTTGGCGCCGCCGCCGGCCATCCACATCGTGAAGCAGCGCGGATGGTGGTCGCGGCCGTAATTCGTCTTCGATAATCCGCCCTGGCTGTAAATCGTCCGGCCGAACTCGCCGCCCCAGATCACCAATGTGCTGTCGAACAACCCGCGCCGCTTCAGGTCTTGAATCAGGCCCCAACAGGGTTGATCCACGTCCTTGCACTGGTCGGGCATGCGGCCGGTCAGGTTGCCGTGGTGGTCCCAGTTGTTGTGGTAGATCTGAACGAAGCGGACGCCTTTTTCGACGAGCCGCCGCGCCGTGAGGATGCTGTTGGCGAAGCTGCCGGCCTTCTTGACATCGGGGCCGTACAGAGCGAGCGTCTTCGCGTCTTCCTTCGAAAGGTCGGCGAGTTCCGGCACGCTGCTCTGCATGCGGAAGGCCATTTCGTACTGGGCGATTCGCGTCTGCGTTTCCGGGTCGAGCGTGTGCGAGAAGTTCAGTTGATTGAGCTTGTTGACGCCGTCCAAGGTGCGGCGGCGAACGGCGGCGTCCACGCCAGGCGGGTTATTGATGTAAAGGATGGGGTCGCCGGCAGCGCGGAAGGCGACCGCGGCATGCTCGCCCGGCAAGTAACCCGATTGCCACAACCGCGCCGAGATCGCTTGCACTTGCTCCTGATTCGAAGGCTTGGCAACCATGACGACGAACGTAGGCAGGTTGTGGTTGAGGCTGCCAAGGCCATAGCTGACCCAGGCCCCGATGCACGGCCGCCCCGTCACCTGGTTGCCCGTCTGCATGTTCGTGATGGCCGGCTCGTGGTTGATCGCCTCGGTGTGCATGCTGCGGATGAACACCATGTCGTCGGCCATCTTGGCGGTGTGCGGCAGCACCTCGCTGATCCACATGCCGCACTGGCCCTGCTGTTTGAACTTGTACTTGCTCGGCGCGATGGGGAAGCGCTTTTGGCCGCTGGTCATGGTGGTGAGCCGCTGGCCGTTGCGAATCGTCTCTGGCAAGTCTTTGTCGTAGTAGTCCGCCATCTTCGGCTTGTAATCGTAGAGGTCCATCTGGGCGGGGCCGCCGACCATGTGCAAATAGATGACGTTCTTGCACTTGGTGGGGAAGTGGGTGTGCGGCAAGGCGGCGCCGAACCCGGTGGCGGTATCGCGGCCGGGGCGGGGCATCGGCGCGACCTCAGCCGATGAGCCGCTCAGGGCGGCCAGTGCCGCCGTCCCCAGCGAAAACCCGGACGATGCGAAGAATTGACGGCGCGTCTGCGCCAGGGCGTACTGCTCGAACGGGTTCATGCGAGGACTCCGAGTGAGCCGCGGTAGGTTCCTCTTTTATAGCGGATGCCTAGACGCGGTCCAAGCGGAGAGAACCCATTAATTCAGCACACTCTTGGTGGCCCAGGCATTCTTGCCTGTGCTCTGAACCTGCACAGGCAAGAATGCCTGGGCCACCAAAATCACACGAGCGACGGTTCCGACTTGGCAACCGGAGCGGTCGGCTTCGGCCTCAGTAGCACTGCCGCCAAGTAGAACGCCGTCACGATTAGCAAGAGCGCCTTGATGCCGGTCACGAACGTGATCGATTGCAAGAGGCCGCCGGCCAGGGCGCCCATCAGGTTCGCGGCCAGCGCCGAATCCTTCCGATCCGTTGCGGCGAACGACCGCACGAACACCACTCCGCTGAATAGCATCGGCAAACTCGTCAGCAGGCCGACGACCACCGCCTTGGTGGCGTAGGGGAGGAACGCGAACCGCGACAGATCGACGAAGTAGAGGCCGATGCAACTGCCGATGAGCAGAGAATAGACGGGGATTTGCGGCAAGCGCGGCAGCTTGGCCGCGATCAGGTTCGCCAGGAGAATCATAGTCATGACGCCGGAGATCACCACGGCATTCACGGACCAGGTGTTGCCGAGCACCACGGAGGCCTTGCTGATGTTCTGCACTTCGAGCAGCATGAAGGCGGCGCCGAGGAAGAAGAAGTGGGCGTTGGAAACGGACCAGTTCTTGACGGTGGCGGCGGCGCCGAGCCGCCACACGCCGCGCGCGAACAGCAGCACCAACACGCCGGCCAATAGGAAGTAGAGTACCGGCACGCTCGGCCGCTCAAGATAGATGTACGGCCAATCGTCCGTCGCCAGCGGCGTGAGGCCCGGCAAGTCGGTCGGGTTCTCCTTTTGCCATCCCGCGATGAGCGACTTCAGTTCCGGGTTGGCTCCGACGCGCTCGTTCACCAAAGCGTCGCTTTCGCCCGTCACGAAAACCAGGCCGCCCCAGCCGTAACCGTTCTGCGGGATGCGGAAGACCAGCGGGGCGTGGCCGAACACTTGCGTTAAGGCCGTTCCCATGCGGTCGGCGACGAACGCTTTTTGCGCCTCGAAACTGAGCACCATCACGCCGCCCGGCTTGAGTAATTTGCGGGCGTGCGTCAGGCTTTCGACTGTGTAAACGTAATGGTCGAGCCGGGCGTTCGTCATCGCCGTTGTGGTGTGCGAATCGAGTAGTCCGAAGGTAATCACGTCGAAGGTTTCGTTGCAAGTCGCGAAGTAACTGCGGGCATCGTCGTTGACGACAACGCAGCGGGGATCGTCGTACGGCTTCTCGGGATGGAGGCGGCGGCCGATCTCGATGATGCCGGGATCGATTTCGACGGCAACGACGCGGCCCGCGCCGTTCCTCAACGCCCCGGCAGCGTCGTTGCCGCTGCCGGCCCCAACCACCAGCACGCTCTTGTGCTCGGGATGCAACCGCGTCGGCACGTCGTACTGCGACCAGCCGCTTTGGGCCGGCGGGAACTTCTTCGGATCGGCCGCGACCGTCTCGCGACGCAGATCGAACATTGCCTGGTAGCCCGTGTTGTTGACGGCGATGAAGCCTTGCCCTTCGCCGGAAGTGAAGCCGCCGCGCTCGCCCATCAAGCGGCGAACGAACTGCGGCGTATCGCTCCTGTCCGCCTGCGTCTCATTGCGAAGCGACAGCTTTTGGTAGGGCGTCCAGCGGGTTTCGGCATAAAGGGGGTCGAAACCGGCGACGGACGCCAGCACCACGATGAGCCCGAGCAAGGCCATGTCGCGGGTGCGTTCCTTGCTGTTGACGCCGAGGAAGAAGCAGGCCAGGACGGCGAAGGCCGCGAACCACGCCGCCGGCGGTAGGTAGAAGGCGCTCGCCAAGACGAACAGCCAAATGCCGACCAGGCTGCCGGCCACGTTCACCGAATACGCCTTCACGGTGTGCGGATGTTCGTCGAGCAGGCGGCCGAGCAACCGCCCCACCGGCACGAAGATCTCCCAGAGCAGCACCATGAGTGCCGCCGTGAGCACGAGGCCGAAGATCGGCCCGCCATAGCGCATCCAGCCATCCGAGATGGTCGGCGACCAGATCAGGAAATCCTGGAAGCCGCCGAGCATCGTGCTGATCTCGCCGAGGGCCGACCGCGTCGGGGGGATCGCCAACAGGGCCACGAGAATGGTCAACGGCATTAAGAGATCGCGGAGGTGGAAGCCGCGACGGCTATCCCAGCACCCCATGCCGAGACCCAGGAAACAGACCACGAGCACCGTGTTCTGGAGGTATGCGAAGATGCGGATTTCGGTGCTGATCCAGCGGATCAGGAGGAGTTCGAGGAAAAGTCCGAGCGAACTGATCAGGAAGAGTGCGAGCGTGGGGTATTTGACGAAGGGGCTGACGGCGGGAGCGGCCGTCAGCGGATGAGCAGCCGCGCGCGCGGCGGGCGGCGGAGTCTCGACGAGGTTCGCCATGGATGAAGCCTTCAAATTGCGAGTGCGAGAATGTCGATTTGGCGAACCGGGAGCGCAAGCGGCCGGCGCGTCAGATCGCACTTTTGGGAAGAGTAGAACACAAACTCTCGCGAGACGTGAATTTCACCGACCAGATGGACCGTTGGCGTGTCAACGACTTTTTCGAGTTGGCGTCGGGTACAGCCCGACATACAGGGCTACAGGGCCGTTTGTAGGTCGAACTGCGGGAGTGTAGAAGCTCGCTGTCCCGCCCTTCCGTCGTCCTTACAATGGGTGAGTTCGCCTGGGGGTGTTTGCACAACTGGTGTTGGCCCTGGTCTTCAAAACCAGCGGGGGGTGTGAACAACGCTCCCAGTCGGTTCGATTCCGATCCACTCCCGTGGACAAATGTGTAGGTACTCGGAACCAACGAACGAGACATAATCGTCAGCGAGTTCGGACGAGTTGTTCAAGAGCGAGCGGCGATGGAGTCTGCCACGGCGCGTGAGGCGGTCTTTTTTGATCTCGCGCGACCGCTCGCTCCACCCGCGGCGATGGCGCTGCAACAACTGGCCGCTCCGATGCCCGACGGACATTTGGCGGAGCGTCGCCGGGCAGAAGCTTTCCGCCCGGTTGAATGAGATAGGTTCCACTGGCGCTCGACATGACGATATACGGCGGCAGTCCCTTTTGCCGAACCATGTCGTTCATGGATCTCTCGGCATAGCGCATCGCACGCAGTTGATTCGGTGTCAGCGGCAGGCTCGGGGGCGGCACCAACCGCCTCTCCGTGGCAAGATCGCGCACGGGCGTGGCCGTCGAACGAGCATCCAACTGCCGGACCCACTTCCGCAAATGGGCAGCAGTCAGCCGCGGTTCCTGGGCTTTTAGCATTGCGACAACGCCGGCAAAGTAGGCCGCTGCGTTGGAAGCGCCGACCGTTTCCACACCGTTCGAAAACCGGGCGGCCGATTCGTCCAAGACGACATCCGGCTTCACGCGACCGTCGCTCGTCGGTCCGCGCGAAGACGACGCGGAAGTGTCGCCAACCGTCAACGCACCCGCGTTATCGGCGGGTGGATAGATCTCGCCATTGGATGAGGCATCGAGAAACTCAACGGGAATGACCGTCTTGCCGTCCTTCAGATCGACGAATGGCGTCGTCTGGTCGGACGAGACGAGAATCCGAAGTCGATCCGCGGGTCCAAAGTTCCTGCCATTGGCCTTGACCCGAATGCGATACTCTTGTCCGTCGGGCACGGCCGCCAGATCGCTGAGCACCAGTCGTTCGCGCGGGTTCTTGGTCTCGCCTTCTCCCGCGGGCTTGCCGGCCGGGACTTGCCGCAACCGGCTGGCGCCGACCACGGCGCCCCGCGCGTCTTCCACGATGAGATCGAGGTCCTTATCGGTGCCGGCGTCCTCGGTCTGCCGGTAATCGTTCCACGTCAGTGTGATGGTGACGCGGTTCTCATCGAACCGATTGATGAAGCGAAGAGCCGTCGAAAGCGGTGTACCGTGAAATCGGACGAAACCGTCGGGGTCCAAGTCGACCGCACCGTTGTAGACTCGGCCCCCGGTGTTGCCGGCGGCGTTGATCCAAATGATTCCCGCCGCGATCGCTTCGTCAATGGCCGCGTTGATGGGCCCCTTGCCGTCGTAGTTGCCGGCGCCTTCGAACGTCCCGCTGAACAGAATAATGTCGACCTTATTTTCGATCGCATACCGGATCGCCCGGCGGAACAGCGTCGGCCCGTTGGCATTCAGCAAGTAGAATTGCGGGCCGTGAGGGTCGTTGCCGCACATCGCCCAAACGAGTTGGGCCATCGCTCGGCCATGCGTTTCTGCGGAAACGAATGGGCGCGTGAACGCGGGATCGCCGAGTCCATACTTCGTCACGAATTTGGGATCAAAATGCTCGATGACGGTCGCGTTTGAAGGCAGGTAAGGCCGCTTACCATCGACGCCGGCGAACCCGGAGTCGAGAACAGCCACCTTCACATCCTTGATCCGCGGCACGGACGCGTAATTGGGAAGAAGCCCGAGTTTCCGGCGGATTTCGTCGACCTCCACGGGCCGCGCGACGGCCGCGGGCGCACGCTTCTCCGGCGGCTCGGCCGAGATGGCGGCCTCCGGCAGCACGACCAACGAGAAGAGGAAGAAGCAGCGCATGTCTCGGCAATGTGTCACCAGTACCACGGATAGCCGTAGAAACCGAACGGCGAGAAGCCGACGTAGCGGCCTAAGAACGGACGATAGAAACCGCTATAGAAAGGTCGGTAACCCCATCCGCCGAACGAGTTGAAACCACCGAACCCGAATGGGGAATAGAAGCTGCCGAAGTAAGGACGATAGCCCCAGCCGAAATGCCGGTAACCGCCCCAACCGCCATGCCAGTGATAGGCCGGCGTGGGCGATTCGCGGTCCAGTTCCGAACCGCTTACTGTCATTTTGAGTGGAGCGTTACCGAGCGATTTGGCGGCGCTTTCCCGATCGAGTTCGCCGGCGGCCGCAAGCGATCCAGAAATAAACAGCGCGGCCATGCAGATCGAGGCTCGTAACATCGCAGACTCCTTCCGGGCGAATCTCTGAAGGCAACTCTTGTCATTTTAGCGAAGGTACGTCGCGACCCTCAACCCCCGATGAGCGCCGAAACTCCACCGGGCTCGTTGGTTCTCCGCCATCAGGGGAGCGGTTTTTCGTCATCCTTCGGCGGCACGGCCAGATTCTTCGTCAGCAAGCGGGCGGCGAAGTTGGTACTCCGCGGCGGCGGGTCTGGAAGAACCGCGGGCCGCTCCCGTTTCTCGACCTTTTCCCGGACGAACCGCGGCCGCTTGGCCTTCACCGGCCATGCTTTCTTCGGCTTCGGGACACCTCCGGCGACCTCTTCCTGAGCCACGGGTTCGGGGGTCGGTTCAGGCGCTGGGGCAACGCTGACGCTCGGTTCCGGAACGGCTATCGCGGGCGGGGCGGGAGGGGCTTTCTTCTCATGCTTGTTCTTGGCCCGCCTGGGGGCCTCGGGCTCTTGAGGCATCTGGGCTCGGAACTTCTTGGCGGCGCGGGACAGATTCATCTTCACTCGCTGGTTTCCTGGGGACCGGGCGAATTCTCTGATTAGATTCTATCGGCAAGGGAAGAGGTTCGGCACGAATTCAGGAATAAAATCCGGCCGCTGGCGTCCTTCTAACAGCACATCGTTACCCGATTCTCTTCCTTAATTTGGAGGCTGACATGTCCTCGTTCATGCGGATGCCGCTGCGCGCCCACTGCGGTCGGAAGCTCTCGATCCTCTTGCTTGGCGGCCTCTGTCTCGCCCTGACGGCTTGCGGAGCGGGAGTGAAGCATGCCGCAGGGGGTAAGCGCGCCGCGAGAGAGCTGGCGCCTGCCGAAGCCAACCAGGCCAACAGCGAAACGTACACGCACACTGTTGACAATCCGTTCCGTTCGGTGGCCGACGCGCCGCTTTCCACTTTCTCCGCCGACGTCAACACAGCCTCATACTCGAACGTGCGCCGCTTCCTCATCGAACAGAACCAGCTTCCCGTTAAGGATGCCGTGTTCCTCGCCGAACTCGTCAACTATTTCCCGTTTTCCTATGCCCGACCCCGCGGCGCCGATCCCATCGCTTTCAATCTGGAACTCGGGCAGTGCCCATGGAACCGCGCGCACCACTTGCTCCGGATCGGCGTCCAGGCTCGCGAACTCGATGCGGAGCAAATGCCGCCGCGGAACCTCGTCTTTCTCATCGACACGTCCGGATCGATGCAGGCTTCGAATCGCTTGCCGCTCGTTCAGAAATCGCTGACACTGCTCGTCGAGCGCCTGAGCGAGAAGGACACGGTCAGCATCGTGACCTACGCGGGCGTCAGTCGCGTGGCATTGAACCCGACCCGCGGCGCGGACAAGAGGCGGATTCAGCGGGCGATCGATTCCCTTTCGGCCGACGGCAGCACGAACGGTGAAGGCGGCATCCGCGTCGCCTACGATCTGGCCGCGCAGACCTTCATCGATGGCGGCGTTAACCGCGTCATTCTCTGCACCGATGGCGACTTCAACGTCGGAGTCACGAATCCAGGCGATCTCATTCGCCTCATCGAGCAGAAACGGCGTAGCCGAGTCTTTCTCACGGTGCTCGGCTTCGGAATGGGCAATTACAAGGATGCCACGCTGAAAGAAATCGCCAACCACGGGAACGGCCATCACGCCTACATCGACTCGATCGAGGAAGCCCGCAAGGTGTTCGTCGAGCAAGGCGGCGCGCTGGCCTGCGTGGCCAAGGACGTGAAGTTCCAGGTCGAATTCAACCCGAAGAAAGTGATCGCCTACCGATTGCTGGGCTATGAGAACCGATTGCTCAAGGATGAGGATTTCAAGGACGATGCGAAGGACGCCGCCGACCTGGGTAGCGGCCATCAAGTGACGGTCCTTTACGAGATCGTGCCGATCGGCGTCGCGATCGATCTTCCCGGCGTCGATCCGCTCAAGTATCAGCAAGCGAAGGAGCCAGCGGCCGGCGGATCGGACGAATGGCTGACGGTAAAGATGCGCTACAAGCATCCCGAAGAAGAGAAGAGCCTGGAACTGGTGAAGCCCTTGATGGGGAACGTAAAGGCGAGGGAACTCTCGGACGACTTCCGCTTCGCGGCCGCGGTGGCATCGTTCGGCATGCTGCTGCGAGAGTCGCCGTACAAGGGTTCGTCCAACTATGACGACGTGATCCGCGATTCTTCTGCCGCATTGGGCAGCGATCCCCAGGGCCATCGCAAGCAGTTCGTGGAGTTGGTTCGCAAGGCGCGCCAGCTTGCCGGCGCCCAACCGAGGCTGGAACGCGACCAGAACTGATTGGGCGAACCGTCGCGGCTTCCGCGACATGCTGGCCGATGGGCAATGTCCCAGTTTGGTTGTAGCCGGCCTCTGTGGGGCCGATACCGATGGCGATCCGGCCTCACAGAAGCCGGCTATAGAAACCAAACTGAGCCACTACCGACAAACACGAAGACAAGACGAGCCTGTGGGTGAACGAGTCGCTGACGCTGGCCGGCATTCCGGCGGAGGCGTTCGCGTACCGCCTGGGCAACCGTTCGGCCCTGGAGTGGGTCATCGATCAGTACCAGGTCAGCGTCGACAAGCGTTCCGGCATTGAATCGGACCCGAACCGCCAGGACAATCCGGAGTACATCGTCAAGCTCGTGGGCAGGGTGATCGCCGTGAGCGTTGAGACTGTGGGTATCGTGAAGGCGTTGCCGAGTGATTTCGGTGGTTGATCGCGAAGCTAACGAACGAGTTGGCTTCGCTAGCGTCGCCGCACCGGCAACTGCCTGGATAAGCTCAGTCGCCGCCTGGCCCGGCAGTGCCGGGATTCTCGGCACGACAACTGCTTAATTTCCCGGCACGCCACACGTCGCCGTCGCGTCCGCCCCTCGCCCCGAGCCATCGCCGATGCTGAATTACTCATGCGATCCGACTCGGGAGACGAGCCGGTCACGGATGACCCTTTTACTCGCGGCGGCGAACAACTCCTCGAACGTGCGAGGCAAGTTGCCCGCACCATCGACGAGCGCTTTCGTAAGCTGATCGGACGAGCTCGCCAAGATTATTCACCCACGGATGACGAAGTACCCCCGCCCGCCGCGGATATGACCGCGGAGGAGACAGAGCCCGCGCGCGCCGAAGGAACCTCAAAAAGCCTGAGGGCCGATTGAAATTCCGCGACCCGTCTGCCCTTGTTCCTGACGCCGAGCTATCATTTCCTTGGGTAAGCCACTGCCACGCCTTGCGAAGGAAGCCTCATGTCCGGGTCGGCCGATCGTCGCGCGCAGGAGCGAATTGCGGTAACCGCGGGCACGAATTGCCAATATGCTCTTCGAGCGGTCGAGGATCTCGGAGCCGTCCGCGTTCGCGACATCTCACTTAACGGCATCGGGCTTCTCACCGCCAAGAAGGTCGAGGTTGGGGCAACCCTGGTGATCGACCTCCAAAACGAGGCTCACGGCTTCTCGCGGGTCATGCTGCTTCGCGTGGCTCACGTCACCGCGGTGAACGGCGGCTTCCTGGTCGGCGGCGAGTTCGCCGCGCCGTTGACGTATCAGGAATTCACCAGCCTCGTGATGTAGCGCAGACTTCGGCCGCGTCAAATTGGGTCGCCGACCGGCCGCGGCAGCATTCCGACGGCCTGGCGCACGAGGGCCATGGTTTGCCGCGCTTCCGCTCGCGCCTTCCGCGCTCCGTCCTTCAAGATGCTTTCCACGTGGTCCGGTTGCGAAGCGAGTTGCTTCCGCTTTTCCCGGGCCGGGGCAAAAAACGCATCGATCTTCGCCAGCAGCATCGTCTTGGCGTCGCCGTAGCCGAACGGCCGGCCGCCGCGCGCATCCGCGTCCTTCAGCGGATCGCGATAAAACTCCGCCAGCTTCGTCTGCTCTTGCGAATCGGCGAACAATTTGTAAATCGCGAAGGCATTGCATGTCTCCGGGCTCTTCGGCTGATCCACCGGAGTCGAATCGGTCTTGATCCCCATGACGGCGTTCTTGAGCGCTTTCCCCTCGGCGAAGATGTCGATGGTGTTGCCGTAGCTTTTAGACATTTTGCGGCCGTCGGTGCCCGGCACCTGGGCGGCCTCGCCGAGCACTTCGCGCGGCTCCGGGAACACTTCGCCGTAAGCCTGGTTGAAGTAGCCGGCCATGTCGCGCGTCATCTCCAAATGCTGCACCTGGTCCTTGCCGACCGGCACCAGGTGCGAACGGACGATGAGAATGTCCGCGGCCATGAGCACGGGGTAAGTAAACAACCCGACGCTCGGCGTGATGCCATTCTCGACCTTGTCCTTGTACGAGTGGGCGCGTTCGAGCAGCCCCATGCCGGTGACGGTGGCCAGGAACCACGCCAGTTCCGCGACTTCCGGCACGTCCGATTGTCGGTAGAACGTGGCCTTGGCCGGATCGAGGCCGAGGGCCAGGTAATCGAGGGCGACGTCGCGGACGTTGTCGCGGAGAATGTCGCGGGCCGGCCGGGCCTTGAGCGATTTGTTCTTCGCGGCAGCCCCGGCTTCGGTTGCCTCGGCTTGCTGCAATGTGGTGAGGGCGTGGTAATCGGCTATGAAGTAGAACGCTTCGCCGCGATGCTGCAATTCGATGTGCTGGCGAATGGCGCCGAAGTAGTTCCCGAGGTGCAACTTGCCGGAAGGCTGCACGCCGCTCAAGATCCGCTGAGGCTGGTTCATAATGGTATCCGGGCTTTTCATCGCTGCCGGTTCGAGGTTAGATTACGGGCGGTTCGTGGACCGACCAACTCGGGTACAGGTATGGATGCCGCCCCGCCGCCCCATTCGGACATGCCCGCGCCGCCGACCGCGACAGTCACCGCGGCCGGGGAACGCCGCGGCGAATTGCTCCTCGATGGCTTGAAGCAAGCGATCGCCGCGGCCGGCGAGCACCGATTATTCCGCTTCGGGCGTCTTGCCGGGCTGTTCCCGAGCCGCGCCGGGCTCTCCGCGGAAGCGGCCGGGCAGGCCTTGCGCATGGGCCTCCTGGAGACAGTCCGATCGGAAACGCGCGGCAAACTCGTCGTCGAATGGGTGCAGGCGACTTCCCGCGCCGTCGCTTACGTTCACGAGCACGATTCGCCCAAGTCCGTCTTGCGGGAATTGAAGGAACTATTGCAGGCCGGCCGCGACGGCGTGCCACAGTGGATGAACGAGACCAAGGCGGAACTCGCCGACCTTTCTTATCGGTTCACTGCCCGGGCCACGGCGTTGCTCAAGCGGCTGGATGAAGTGGCGGAGCGCGTCGAGGCGGCGCTGCGCCGGGCCGAGATGAAAGCTCCTGGCCTAGCGGAACCGGTGAACAGGCTGGTGCCGTGGGCTCCCGCGGCGCTCGAATACCTGGACCAACGCGCGGCGAGCAGCGCCGCCGGCGACTGCCCGTTGCCCGACCTGTTCCAGGCGCTCCGCGAGCAATTCCCCGACCTCGAGATTCCAGCATTCCAGGACGGCGTGAGGCGGTTGCACGACGTTCGAGCCATCCGCCTGGCGCCGTCCCACGCGATGGCGGAGCCAGAATACGCAGTCGTCGCCGACGGCCAGCTGATGTATGCCGCCGGAAGGTGAAGCGATTCGGTTTTGCTTTCGCTGTCGCCATGCGTCGGCTACAATTCCTAAGGAATGATTGGAAGGCGAGCGGAGCCATGCCACGACCGTTTCGGAGATCGCGAACGCCCCTGTCACGGACGCCAAACCAGAGATCCCAAACAATGGCGATTGGCGGAAGAAACTGGATGCCATGAGGTCCTTGCGGATTGGTTGGAATGGCTACGACGCCAAACCCCCGAGTGAGCTGGCTGTCACCACGGCCAGTAGCTATCTCGACCAGTTGGCCTCCGAACAGCTTGCTCCAACGCGCGTCGCTCCTTCGGTGGTTGGAGGCGTCGGTATCACCTGCCGGAAGGGCGATCGTGGGGTTTATGTGGAGTTCTACAACGATGGACGAGTCCACGCGCTGTTCGCACACGGAGAAGATGCCGCGACCACTTCCGTCGATCCAACTGCCGCCGGGTTTCACAATCTCCTGATTCGAGCGCGGGAATATCTCGATGCCTGACAAGCCTCCGGGGATGTTCCGCAACGGTAGGCCAAAGGTTCCCGAGTTTCGTCCCGAGCGGCTCTATCGCCGAGTGTCCCCGGAAGATTGGGGCGATCCCCGAGTCGAGGTCGATGCGCTCGACTTGCCGGATATGTCCGTGAATCGCGGGCGGCCACTGGGGGGTAAGCGTCTCAATTATGGGTAAGGCTAACGAGGCTCAGCCTCGGACCGTCGAGCGATGCTCGGCGTGCATTCGGTTGACCATTCTTGCGGGAATGTTACGCTTTTTACGACTCAATTCCCGGAAGGAGCATCATCATGCAAGCGAC
>Ga0134125_10004917_pt1 | contig 15239 bp, 12 predicted proteins | sample KB31751_FD_96464 | JGI IMG/M metagenome (GOLD analysis project Ga0134125, IMG submission 96464) | Terrestrial soil microbial communities with excess Nitrogen fertilizer from Kellogg Biological Station, Michigan, USA - KB3-175-1 | ecosystem: Environmental > Terrestrial > Soil > Unclassified ... | reverse complement strand
CTTTCCGCCAATAAATCCCAGCTTGATCCGCTGGCCCACATTTAACTTTGAAACCCGCTGCAGCACCGTGAGTTTCTTCTGCTCCGCGGCTTCAAAACCGTCATGATTTTCCGGAGCGATGCCTCGCGCGACAGCGCCTTCTGTCGCTCCCGCCTGTGCGCCCGTCAAAACGACGGCGGCTGTTGACTCTTCTATCTCTTCCCCAACACTCACTGCCGCATCCGTGCTTGCGACCTCTGCCATAGGCTCTTCTTTCTTCACCAGTTCAAATGGCTTATCTGCTTCCGCGGCAATCTCAGCAGCATGCTCCTGCTGGAATAGTTCCAGCGCGGCCGCCTCCTCTGGGCGTACTTCAAATTCTTCCAGCGTTGGCTCAAGCTGCTGCGGAACAAGCTCCGGTTCAGGATGGCCACCGCCTTGTAATTCCTGCGCTTCCTCCGGTGTCAGGTTTGCATTTCCCAGCAACGCCTCCACAACGCCCGGTGTGCTTCGCGCGCGGGCGCTGGCCAGCAACATCTTTACGGTCTCGCGGGAAGCGGTGTCTGCGAGTTCCATCAGCAGATTTTCCGTTATGGCTAGGTTTTCGATCAGCGTGGGCATCAGCACAGGACGGCGGTTTTCCGGCTGCCAATAATAAAGCAGGACTTCTGGCACGGTCGTATCCTTGCTGAGCACCTCCAGCGCCAACTGCGGGTCCCATCCGGCCAGCGTCATGCGCGCATCTTGTCCAAATAGTGGATGCTGTGCCATGTAGACCAGCACTTCCAGCGCCTCGTCGGAGGACAACGGCAGAGCGCCCCGCGCGGCGGAGCGCATCACGTTCACAGGCACTGCATTCTTTTTTATCAGTTCAAGAATTGGGGCCATAGTTAGTTTTAGTTTTAGTATTTAGTACTTGGTATTTAGCTTTGCCTCGCCGATCCATGCCGATCTGGAATGGCAACACAATCGCGAGCTTGCGGCTAAGTACCAAATACTAAGTACTGCTGTTCCCATCTCTCCTGGCCACAAGAAATGCCCGGATAAACGGCCTCAGGTCGCCATCCAGCACGCGATCCACGTCTCCCACTTCCAGCTTGGTTCGGTGGTCCTTGATCAGCCTGTATGGATGCAATACATACGAGCGTATCTGAGAGCCAAAATCAATGTCCAGCTTGGAATCTTCCAGCTTTTTGCTGATGGCGCGCTTTTTCTCCAGCTCATATTCATAGAGCTTGGACCGCAGCATCTTCATGGCGCGCTCGCGGTTTTTGTGCTGCGAGCGTTCGTTCTGGCAAGCCACCACAATGTTCGTTGGGAGGTGCGTGATGCGCACCGCGGAATCCGTGGTGTTCACGTGCTGGCCGCCTTTTCCGCCGGATCGATAAGTATCAATCCGCAGGTCTTCCGGCTTAATGTCCACTTGAATTGAGTCGTCGATTTCCGGCGAGACAAAGACGCTGGCAAACGAGGTGTGCCTGCGTTTGGCCTGATCAAAGGGCGAGATGCGCACAAGCCGATGCACGCCGATTTCGCTTAACAGCTGGCCATAGGCGTAATCGCCGGTCACGGTAAATGTCGCTGACTTGATGCCGGCTTCTTCGGCAGGCTGATATTCGTTCACTTCAGTGCTAAAGCCCTGTCGTTCCGCCCATCGCAAGTAGAGGCGCAGCAGCATTTCTGCCCAGTCCTGTGACTCCGTCCCGCCTGCGCCAGGGTGAATCGTGACAATGGCGTTGCGCATGTCATGCTCGCCGGACATGAGTGTTTGGGTTTCCAGCTTGTCGGCCACTTCGCGCAACTGGTCGATCTCCTTGCGCAGTTCTTCCACCACGGCTTCGCCTTCGCGAGCCAGGTCAAAGTAAGCCTGGATGTCCTCCACGCGGCGGGCCAGATCGGCATCCATGGCCAGCGATTCTTCCAGACGCCGGCGTTGACGCATCAACACCTGCGACTTTTCCTGGTCAGCCCACAGGTTAGGATCGCCGACCTTTTTTTCGATTTCAGCTAATTGGTGGCGCAGTGAAGGGGCGTCAAAGATAGCTCCGCAGATCGCGCACTTTATCGAGCACGGCGGTATATTCGCGTTCTAATTCTTCGACCATAAACTTTATGCTGGGCGGGCTTCAATCATGGTGGTAGCGCGGTAGCGCCAGCGCACAAACACCGCCAGCAATGAGATTACCACACAAGCCCAGGCAAACACGTCGCCGTAGCGGCTGTAAAAAGTCATTTCCGTTTGTGGTGAAAAGGGCGCAACCATTGCGGTGCGCACATTGCGGGGCGCCTGCTTCACCACCCGGCCCAGCGGATCTATGGAAGCCGTGGTGCCGTTGTTGGTGGCCAGCAGTATCCAGCGATGGTTCTCCACCGCGCGCATTCTTGTCATTTGCAAATGCTGCGCCGGCGCGCCGGTTTCTCCATACCAAAGATCGTCGGAAATATTGATGAGCACCTGTGCGCCATTCGCGGTGAACTCGCGCACCTCGTCCGGAAAAACCGACTCATAACAGATAAAAATACCTACATGCGTTCCACCCAGGTCAAACACTTTGCGCTGGTTGCCGCGGGCAAAGTCGCCCACTTCGCGCGTGAGCTTCCTGGCAAATACCAGCAGGTTTTGAAACGGCACGTATTCGCCAAACGGCACCAGATGGATCTTGTCATACTGGCCCACTACATTGCCCTGCGGGTCCATTACCAGTGCGGAGTTAAGAAGCTGCTGCTTGCCATTGGATTCCTGTGTTTCACCCACGCTGCCGACCACCAGATATGAATTCTTGTCCTGCGCCATGGCCACCAGCCATCGTTGCAGCCGCGGGTCGGCGATAAAAAACGGCGCCGGCGACTCCGGCCAGACGATCAGTCCGGGATTATTGTCCCGGGGTACTGCTTCCACACTTTGTCTCACCAATTCAGAAATAGTCTGGTCAAAGTATTTTGGAGTCCATTCTCGCTGGTCCAGCAGAGGAACATTTTCCTGCATCAGCACAGCCTGGCGCGTTGCAGTAAAAGGAGCCGGTTTGGCAAAAACTCCTATCTGCAGTGCAATGGCGGCGGCGATGGTAGAGACCATCAGGTTCTTGCGGCGTTGCCCGCGCAGCAGCATCGCGGCCACAAGCGCGCAATTCACCAGCATCACGGCAAACGACAAACCGTAAACGCCGGACACCTGGGCCATCCGTGCAAAGGGAATATTGTCGATTTGTGCGCCGCCCAGCGGGTTCCACGGATCGCCGACCACGCGATCGCGAAAAAGCTCAATCGCGGTCCAGAACACCGGCGCAAGCAGCAAAGGACGGCGATTCCCAGACGTCGATCTCCTCGCCATCATGACCACGAGCGCGGCGAATGCGCCGTGATGCAGTCCCATGTAAATGCAGAACGCAATTGTGATCAGAGTGGCTGCAACGCCGGGCAGCCCGCCATATACGTTCATTACTGGATAAATCCAGTAGCATGTTCCCAGATACCAGACAATGCCGCAGGCCCAGCCGATTAAAAAACCCTGCCATACCGTGAACGGACGCAAAGATCGGCCTTCGGAATCGAAGAGCTCGCCTTCGCCTCCGCGACCCCGCAGCAGCGCATAAAGTAGTGGCGCCATTGCGATCCAGCAAAGGAAGTACAGATTTATGTTCGGGAAAACAAGGATCTGCAGCACGCTCGAAATGAGCGCGAGTATCCAGGCTCTGGGGGGAATCTTCCGCACTGAGCAGATTTTAGCAAACGCTTTTAGCAAACCGTGGGTTCTACTTTGATTCCTCCAAGCCACAGGGCTACAATGCCTAGAGTGAGCTTCCTGGTGCACTACATTTTGCCGGTCTTCAAGTACCTGTTTTTCGCGGGGCTGATCGGCGCTGTGCCGGTAATTATTGTAACGGCCGTCAAAACGGCCCAGAGCATGCTGGAAGAAGACTAGAGATTAGGCATCGAATCGGGACTTAAGGAATTTGAACCGGCCCTGCGAGTGGGGCGCTGAGAGGCGCTTTCTATTGGCAGCCGTCGTTACTTTCAAAAATGTCAGCAGGCTCAGGAGCTGTCCCACCACTTTCGAACCGGGTCCGCATTGTCGTTGCGACCTCGGTCATGCTCACGTTCATTTCTTACTGGCGGGCAGCCGCCATTGTATTGAATGACCTGGGGTCGTCTGCCTTTTATGCCGGCGGCATCGCCGAGCAGGCGGTAGGCAAGTCAGCTCCGTGGTTCATTCTGGGCGTCATGCTCTTCGCTTTCGCGGTGCGTTCAGTTTACGTGGAAAGCTGTTCCATGTTTACCCGCGGCGGCGTCTATCGAGTGGTGAAAGAAGCTCTCGGCGGGGCCTTTGCCAAGTTCAGCGTTTCCGCGCTGATGTTTGACTACATCCTTACCGGCCCCATTTCCGGCGTAGCCGCCGGGCAATATATCGCCAGTCTTATTAATGAAATTTTTGCCTCAGCCGATGCGCATGGCTGGGTCCCTCGTGCCATGCATGCGATGTTCCATGGCCAGACTCCGCACCTGAATGAAAACTACGCATCCGCTGCCTTCGCCCTCTTGGTGACCCTTTATTACTGGTGGGAAAACATCAAGGGCATAGAGGAATCCAGCGACAAAGCCCTCCGCGTGATGCAGATTACCACAGTGATGGTCGTTATCCTGATGGGCTGGGCCTTTTACACCGTTTTCCATACCGGGGCCGCTCTGCCTCCACTGCCGATACCGCAAAATCTTCACTTCAGCGCTGAAGCGCTGGGGTTTTTAAAGAATACTGACCTGGGAAAATCTGTGGGTCTGTTTGGCATCCTGATAGCGTTCGGCCATTCCGTGCTGGCGATGAGCGGCGAGGAATCCTTGGCCCAGGTGAACCGCGAAATTGCCAGTCCCAAGCTGCGCAACCTCAAGCGCGCAGCTCTGATCATTGCCATCTTCAGCTTTGTGTTTACCGGCATTGGTTCCCTGCTGGCAGTAATGATCATCCCTGACAGTGTTCGGGTTCCGGTTTACAAAGATAATCTGATTGCCGGAATGGCCATGTACATGGTCGGCCCTCACGTCTTAAAGCTGGTATTTCGCGTATTTGTGGTCGTAGTAGGTTTTCTGATTCTTTCCGGCGCCATCAATACGTCCATCATCGGCTCCAATGGCGTTTTAAACCGCGTTTCTGAAGACGGCGTGCTCACTGACTGGTTCCGGCGCCCACACAGAAGATTCGGGACCAGTTACCGGATCATCAATCTGATTGTCGGGCTGCAGTTATTCACGATTCTCCTGAGCCGCGGCAACGTTTACGTCCTGGGCGAAGCTTACGCTTTCGGCGTGATTTGGAGCTTTACGTTCAATAGCCTGGCCATGCTGGTGCTGCGGTTCAAGTACAAAGGTGAGCGGGGATGGCGTGTGCCGCCCAACATCCGCATTGGCAAGACTGAAATTCCTATTGGGCTGGTCTCAGTTCACCTGGTGCTGCTCTCCACGGCGATTGTGAACCTTTTCACAAAGCAGGTAGCCACAGTGGCCGGCCTGGTGTTTTCATTTGCATTTTTCTTCATCTTTACCGTCTCGGAGAAGATCAACAAACGCAAATTCGCGCATGTTGAACAGCAGATGAAGGAACACTTTCATCTGCTTCACCGGGAAACTATTGAGCGTGAAGCCGTGCAGGTGCGTCCGGGGAACATTTTGGTGGCGGTGCGCGACTACAACACGCTCAACCATCTGCGCTGGACGCTTGAAACCACTGACACCAGTGACGCTGACATTGTGGTCATGGAGGCGCGTCTCACCGGCTACGGCAGCGCTGATCGCGATCTTGCGATGGAGCAGATTTTCAGCGACTACGAACAGACGCTCTTCACCAAAGCAGTCTCGATTGCCGAAAGCTATGGCAAGACCATCTCCCTGCTGGTTGTCCCAGCGCGCGATGTTTGGTCTGCCATTGTTCAGACTGCCAATGCCCTGGAATCTTCCGCTGTAGTGTCCGGGGTTTCCAGCAAGATGACCGGAGAAGAACAGGCTTTCCGGCTGGGCCAGGCATGGGAGGCAATGCAAGAGCCGAAGCGGCAGTTCGTATTCCAGATGGTGCGGGCCGACTCCACTGTGGAGAGCTATCGTATTGGTCCGCACACGCCCACCATGAAGACGGAAGACGTCCATCTGGTACACAAGATCTGGCTGGATATCAAGAGACTTCCCGGAACAGAAGACATCCATCACTCTGACATTGTTACCCTGGCATTGACCCGCTTATCCCGTGACTATAGCGTTGATAAAGACGACGTGCTCAAGAACCTGAAGAAGGGGGTGCGCGGCGCTCCACCCGCAACCACAAGTTTCATTCGCGAGCCCGATGCCGATGGCAATTCGCAAAAAAGAACAGAGGCTCCGCGTCGCGAACAGCCCATGCCGCCGGTTACGGGTCCCAAATAGCTGGTTTGATCTAAATGACCGCGTTACAGCCTAAAGCCTGTTCGCGATACCGTCTGCTGCGGAGTTTTTGCCAGTGCTTCCGGCCAACAATTTCGCGCGGACGAAGCCTGCAATCTCTTCCGTGACATATGGAGGCGGGTGGATTCTAAAGATCGGCTTCCCTGCCAGCGCGTCCATTGATACTGTTTTCCATTTCGCTCTGGCTTCAGATTGATGCAGGATCACGCCATCAGCACGGTCCAGAAATTCTCGCGCGGAGTCCTTGAAATCTTCCGTATCGGCGTCCAGCACGGTGAGATACAAGTCAGGACGCAAAAACTTGATTACGCTGTTCGATTCCATAATCACGTTCTCGGCCCCGGCGATTTTGCGTTCGATGTCCGGCATGGCCTCGCCCAAACGGCCTTGCCGTGTGCGTACCCATATAGAACGCTTGGCGCCGGCAACCAGAAAACGCGATGTATCGCTTTCGCCGCTCAGGTCTTTTTCGTCGCTCAGGGCCCGGAAATGGTCATCGCCTGTATCGCAATCGCAGGGCTTGCCGTCTGCCGAGCAGATACCATGGCCGAACTGCGTGATTTTCAAGGCGGTCCAGTTGAACTCCGGCAGAGCGGCAATCAAACCCGCAACCACGCTGGTTTTACCTACACTCCGCGAATGTCCGCCAATTACCACGATTGCCATACTGCTATTTTCGCAGGTTTTATCTGCTTTAAGAACCTCAAAAACCGACTACGACCGAGACAATGGCTTTTTGACGCAATGGCCTACAATTAAGCTGTGATTTCCTGGAGCGGGCGCTGGCCCGTCCGTTACCTCATTGCGACGATCGTTGTGGCGCTTCCTATCGCCGTGCTGGAAAAGGTGCGCTCGGACCTGACCCAGACCAGCACTGCCCTGATTCTTGTTCTTCCGGTAATTCTGGTAGCGGTAACGCAAGGCCGAGGACCCGCGCTTTACGCTTCTATCCTTGTCGGCCTGTCGTTTAATTTTTTCTTTATCGGCCCGTACTATTCATTCCTGATTACGCGCCCGGAAGACGTAGTCGCTTTCGTTGTTTTTGTCACTACGGCGGTGCTGGTGGGCCAACTTTCGTCGCGACTGGAAAAACGTGTGTTGCTGACTGAAAAGCAGAGCAAAGAGCTGGTGCACGTTCGCGGGAAATTTGAGCAGGCCGCCGCCCAGGCTGCTGAAGCCGACGCTTTGCGCAAAAGCGAGCAGCTCAAAACCGCGCTGCTCGACGCTGTTACGCATGACCTGCGGACGCCTTTGACCTCGATTAAAGCCGCCATCTCTACCATTCGCGCAGGGTCGGTCACGCCGGAAGTACAGCGCGAATTGTTTGAAGTGATTGAAGAGGAGTCTGACCGCCTGAATCACTTTATACAAGGCATGATGGACTTGGCCAAACTCCAGGCAGGCGAGGTCACGCTGGCCAGCAGAAACGTTGCGCCGGAAGAAATGGTGGAGGACGCACTTCTCCGCGCTGGACCGTTGCTTGAAGAACATCCGGTGGAGGTCTCTATCGCCAGCGGCCTGCCTTCCCCCAGGGTCGATCCCCGATTGATTTCGCAGGTGATCTTTACTCTGCTGGAAAACGCGGCCAAATATTCGGGCCCGTCCACAAAGATCAAAATCTCTGTGCGGCAGAAAGAGAACGATATCTGCTTCGCCGTTGACGATGAAGGACCCGGCATTCCGTCAGAACTGCGTGGGCGGGTATTTGAAAAGTTCTTTCGTGCTGGATTCCAGCCCGGTCTTGGGATGGGATTGGCGATTGCGCGAGGCATTGTGCAGGCCCACGGCGGCAAGATATGGATTGAAGATGGCCCGGAAAGAAAAGGAACAAGTGTGCAGTTCATGATTCCGCTGGATGATCCGTCGTTGAGTCGTACATCGAAAAATAGCATTCCACAGAACGGCATTTCGGAAAAAGACGTTCCGCAGGACAACAGTGTCGCTTTGCCTGGTTCTCCCCGCGTAGGAACGTCCGGTGAACACTCATGACCGAGGATCCCAAGAAAATACTGGTCGTGGATGACGAAGCCCAGATTACGCGCGTCCTGTTGCGCGGGCTTGAATCCGCAGGCTATCAGGTGCGTGCCGCGAAGGATGGTCGCGCCGGCCTGGAAACGTTCCGCGCGTGGCCACCCGACCTGGTCATTACCGATCTTTCCATGCCGGGATACACTGGGCTCGAGTTGTGCGAACGTATCAGGCAATTGTCTGACGTTCCGGTGCTCGTCCTCTCGGTCAAGGAAGACGAACCTACCAAGGTCAAAGCGTTTGACCTTGGCGCCGACGACTACGTCTCCAAACCGTTTGGCATGGCGGAACTCACGGCTCGAGTTCGAGCTTTGCTGCGGCGCTCGGCTGCGCCGCCACAATCTGATGTTGCCTATGAAGCCGGAGATTTCAAAATCGACCCCCAGCAACGCCTGGTTGAGGTCAATGGCAAGACCATCCATCTCACGCCCAAAGAGTACGACATGATTCAATACTTTCTCGCGAATCGCGGGAAAGTTCTCACCCATCGCGCCATCCTTACCGCCATATGGGGCAGCAACAGCACGGAGCAGCCGGAATATCTACGGGTGTTCATTGCCAACATCCGCAAAAAACTGGAGCAGAATCCCCGCACGCCAAAGTACATAAAGACCGAACCATGGATTGGCTATAGATTCGATCCTGAGTAACCCCTTACTTTCTTTTTTGCTGAAATCTTAATGCCTTCTTAATGCCCTGTGGACGTATGTTGAACGATGGAGCAGGCAATATGAATGCAACATTGGAAAAACTTCGTCGCCCGGCCATCCCGGTGTTTGTGGCGACGACCGTCATGCTCTCCTTCATTTCCTTCTGGCGCGCTGCCGCGATCGTGCTCGCCGATCTGGCTTCATCGGCCTATTACGTTGGCGGCGATACGGAAAACGTAATCGGCAAGAGCGCGCCCTGGTTCGTGCTGGCCGTCATGCTTTTCAGCTATGCCGTGCGCGCTGTCTACATTGAATCCAGCAGCATGTTTGTGCGTGGCGGCGTGTACCGTGTGGTGAAAGAAGCCATGGGCGGCACGCTGGCCAAGCTCTCCGTCTCTGCTTTGCTTTTCGATTACGTTCTCACCGGCCCCATCAGCGCGGTTTCCGCCGGGCAATACATGGCTGGTTTTGTGCAGGATTTGAGCGCCCGTGTGGGCCATCCCATTCACGTCCCGATGAACGCTTTTGCCGCTGCTTTTGGCGTGGCCGTGACACTGTATTTCTGGTGGAAAAACATCCAGGGCATTCATGAATCTAGCCAGAAGGCGCTGCGGATCATGCAGGTCACTACCGTAATGGTCGTGATTTTGATCGGATGGTGCCTGTTCACGCTCTCAAAAGCCGGCTTCCATCTGCCGCCCGCTCCGCTGGTGTCCAACATGAAATTGAATGCCGATTTCTTTGGCTGGCTTTCCGGTTCCTGGTTTTCACATTTGACATTTGTCGTCCTGCTGGTGGGCTTCGGCCACTCCGTACTGGCGATGAGCGGCGAAGAATCATTGGCCCAGGTAAATCGCGAAATTCAGGCGCCCAAGCTCAAGAATTTAGAACGCGCCGGCGTAGTAATTTTCCTTTACAGCCTTCTGTTCACGTCGTTGGTCTCGTTCTTTGCCGTAATGATCATTCCTGACAGCGTGCGGCCCACGTACTTCGGCAACCTGATCAGCGGATTGGCCATGTACATGACCGGCCCTTACAACCTCAAGCTGCTGTTCCAGGGCTTTGTGGTGATTGTGGGTGTGCTGATTCTATCCGGCGCGGTAAATACGGCGATTGTGGGCGCGAATGGCGTTTTAAATCGCGTGAGCGAAGATGGAGTACTCACGCCGTGGTTTCGCCGGCCACACAAGAAACATGGAACGACATTTCGATTGATCAATTTGATCGTCGGCCTTCAAGTGCTGACCATCATCATCAGCGGCGGGAACGTCTATCTTTTGGCGGCGCTTTATGCTTTCGGAGTTATCTGGAGCTTCGCCTTCAAAGCGCTCGCCGTGCTGGTGCTGCGCTTTACCCACAAGGAGCCACGCGAGTGGAAGGTTCCCGGCAATCTCAAAATCGCGGGCATAGAAATTCCTATCGGGTTGGGCCTGATCGCGCTTGTGCTGTTTCTGGTTGCCGTAACCAATCTCTTTACTAAACCATCGGCCACCATGGCGGGTGTCGCTTTTAGCGCGATCTTCTTCGGATTATTCACGGTCAGCGAGCGCCTGTCCGCGCGCGCCCGTAAAGGCGCTGACCATATTGAGCAATTTCGCGTCTACAGCAATCCTGAACTAACTAACAAGGATTTGAGCGTAAGGCCAGGCAATGTGCTGGTAGCGGTACGCGATCCGGAAAACCTGGCGTATCTGCGCGAAGTACTGCAGCGCACCGACACCTCGCGACAGGACGTGGTGGTAATGACTGCGCGGCTCTATCATCGCGAGCACTCCTTCAGCGGCAGCGCTACATACGAAGCCAAAGATATCTTTGACCATTACGAGCAGGAATTGTTCAGCGCGGTGGTCTCTGCCGCTGAAAAGCAGGGAAAACCTGTTTCACTTCTGGTTGTGCCCGGCAGCAATGTTTTTGACACTATTCTAATGACGGCGCAACAGCTCCATTCCGATAAGGTCGTTACCGGGTATTCGGAAAAACTTTCTCCCGATCAGCAGGCCAAGCTCACCGGTGATGCCTGGGAACATCTGCCTGATCCAAAGCCTCGATTGTCATTGGAACTCGTCGATCGGACCGGAACCACTGTTCAGTATTGCCTGGGGCCGCACACGCCCACGCTGCGCCCTGAAGACGTGCAATTGATGCACTCTATCTGGCTGGACCTAACCAAGGACCTTGAATTCAGTGGTCTTCATCATTATCACGTGGTGGCGTTGGCTTTGCGCAAGTTGCAACTTCAACTCAAAACCGGCGCGCGGGAAGAGCTGCTACAGGAGCTCTCGCATGACATATTGGGAATTACAAAGCACGCTTCCAATGGCAACAACCTGCCGGTAACACACGAAAAACGGCTTTGAGCTGCAGGAGGAAATGTGTTTACCAACCTTACGCGATTTCTCGCTTTTATCTTGTTGTCCCTGGCTTTTTATGCCTCTTCCCAAGGCCAGTCATCGCCAGAAAGCGGCAGCGGCGCCGTATCCGATCAAGACCGCTTGTTGCTGGAAAAGATTGATCGCCTGGAGCGGCGGATTGCCGCACTGGAGGCGCGTGCAGGAATTGATTCCACCACGAAACAAACAGATCAAGCCGCAATAGCAAACGGCAAGCTGGACCAGGCAGGCCCTCCACCAGGAGCAGCCGCTCGAGCCACAAATTCCTCGGCTTCGTCCGCCGAAGTAGCCGAGCCGTTCGCCTTTGCTGACTTTACCTGGCTCAACGGCAACAGTCGTACCAAAGAATCCCCGCTGGATTCCAAGGTCTTCACCGGGGAGTTCCGGGCCGATGTCAGTTACATATATGACCTCAATCATCCCCAGGACCACACGCTGAGCGGCGCCAGTGAGAGCGGACGCACCGGTGAGTTCCAGGTGCAGCAACTGGGCGTGGGCGGAGATTTTCATTACGGCAATGTGCGTGGACGCTTGATGACACAGTTCGGCCTGTATTCCACCATGACGCCACGCAATGACACCAGTACCGGACGAGGCCAGTGGGACCTGGCAGACGCTTATCGCTATCTTTCTGAGGCTTATGGCGGGTACCACTTCAATGTGCTGCATGGAATCAACCTTGATGCGGGCATCTTTATGTCGTATGTGGGATTGTTCAGTTATTACAACTTTGATAACTGGGCGTATCAGCCGTCGTACGTGTCATCGAACACTCCATGGTTCTTCAATGGATTGCGAGTCCAGATTTTTCCCACGGAAAAACTGAAGATCGAACCCTGGCTGGTAAATGGCTGGCAGTCGTATGGCGTATTCAACGGGCGTCCGGGCGGAGGGCTTCAAGTTTTGTGGCGGCCTAATGGCGCGATCTCAATTCTTTCCAACTCTTACTTGTTGGGCCAGGACACGCTGGGCGCACCGCATCGCACCCGCTATCACAGTGATGACAGCATCCAGGTCAAATATTATGACAACCCAGCGAAATTCGCGGACAAAGCAGCGTTCTCACTCACCGTGGATGCCGGATGCGAAAGCGGCAGCGGCGTAAGTTGCTTCGGTGATTCGAAACAGGGTCCGAAGCAGGCTTTTCTTGGCGCAATGCTTTACAACCGCGTGTGGTTCCACAAAGACCTTTATGCCGTCACTCTGGGTGGCGGCGCTATCACCAATCCTGGGCGGTACCTTGTTCTTCTTCCTCCCATCAATGGCGCAACTGCTTTCTCCGGCACGCCTTACTTCACGTTGAATCCCGGAGACCAGTTTAAGGCTTGGGACGCCTCGACTACTTTTGATTACATGCCGAGTCAGTTTGGGACTTTCCGTTTTGAATATAACCACCGCGCTGCCAATGTTCCATATTTCGCCGGCCCGGGAGGGATTACGCCGCCGGGCGGCAACACCGGTGCGCCGGGGTCGCTGGTTCCGGGCTTCTTTCCTGACCTGCGCAAACGCGAGAACCGATTCAATCTCGCGTTGCTGGTAAAGCTATGACGTTTCAATCAATGAGCGGAGGTGAGCATTAGAGGCGGAGACCCCCAACCTTTGCTCTCTCCACAATTTCTTTCCGGATTCTTTATAAGTTCTTAATGTGATTGCCGATTACCGTTGAATTAGCAGGAGGCAATCATGCTGCATTTTCTTGTACTTTTTCTTGAAACAGTATTTTTTATTGGTTTGGCGGGATCAATGGTAGTGGCAATCATGGCATTTGTTGGCGACTGTAGCGATTTCTTCGAAAGCGATAAGCCTGAAGGAGCTGCAACACAGGCAATTGGAGACTGAAGAGACGCGGTCACTCTCCTCTCTGGGGCGCATGGCTAAGGCTGTGCGCTTTTTCATGTCGAATACCTGCTAATAGATGGAAGGCCCGCCTGGTGGCCGCGTTTTCCACCGCCGGTGGACCCACAACCACTGCTCCGGATACAGGCGGGCATAACTCTCAATCACCCTGGTAAAAAGAGCTGTGTTGGCGATGGCGTCCGCTTCATCGTCGCCGGTTCTGGTGAGTTGCAGCGCGGGGTCGAAGCGAATTTTATATTTGCCCAGTTCTTTGTCCCAGATCGTAAAAGCCGGCAGCACGGCTGCGCCTGTATGCAACGCCACGCGCGCCACTCCCGTCGCCGTGCATGCGGGGACGCCAAAGAAGTCGACAAATGCGCCTTGAGGCGGCGTCATGTTGGTGTCCATCAGGATGCCTACCACTTCGCCGCGTTTCATTGAAGAAAGCAGGCCTCGAGCAAAATCCTGTTTGCCGAAAGTACGATTGCCATGCAGCGTGCGATAGCGGTCCACAAATGCATCTACGTAAGGATTGTCGAGAGGCCGCACGACGATGTTCATGGGATTGCCGTTGAGCGAATGAACGAATGAGCCTATCTCCCAGCCGCCGAAATGTGCGGTCAGAAACAAAACGCCTTTTCCGCGCGCGCGGGCCTCGGCAAAGTTCTGGAAGCCATCGTAGATCGCAATTTCTGCAACGCTTTCTTTGCGGTATCGTGGAAACAGCGCAAATTCAGCCAACTGGCGGCCCAGTCCCTTGAAGAGCGTGCGCAGGATCTGCAGTTTTTCTTTTTGGGGCTTCTCCGGGAATGCCAAGTCTAGGTTGCGCAGGCCGACCTTGCGCAGGCGGCGGTGAACCGCATACATAAACATCCCGATCCCCTGGCAAAAACCCCGCGCCATGGGCCGCGGCAGCACACCGATGGCCGTGGCCAGTAACCAGACGAGAAAATATTCAAGCTTGTAGCGGAATTTGGGCAACTGGCGACGGTAACATCGCGAGAAGAATATTTCAAACCGGCGTAACCAGCAGGCCGATGCGCTCTCAATAACCTTGGCGTGTGCGCCGGATTCCGGCCTCGCAAGATTCACAGCAGAACGCCTGAGCCATTAATATAGTTGCGAACCAATAAAGGAGAAGACAATGAAGTTTTCCCAGGTACTAGCTACTCTTTCCATCATCGCAATTTGCGGCTGCAAGGCGGGTACGCCCAGCAATACAGAGAATAAGGTGATCAACGAAGTAAAGCATGAAGTGACGATCGGCGGTAAAAACGTAAAGAATCCGATTGCCTATACACCTGAAGCTGCCAAGGAAGGCGGCGAACACTTCCAGCATCATTGCCAGATCTGCCATGGATTGGACGGGCAGAATACGGGCGTTCCTTTTGCGACAAAGATGGACCCGCCGGTGGCCGATCTATCAACCAAAGACGTGCAGGACTACACTGACGGCCAATTGAAGTGGATCATTGAAAACGGCATCAAGCCTTCCGGCATGCCGGGATGGAAAGGAATTCTGGAGGACGAGGAGATGTGGAATATTGTCCATTACATTCGCCATCTTCCCGCAAAAGGCAGCCTGGGCGCACCTCCGATTTTTAAAGAAGAAGAGGAAGAACACGAACACATGAAGGGCGAGGCCGCTCACGACGATCACAACGCCAAGCCACATACGCAAAAGCACTGAGCACCTGAATCGCAAAAAAGACAATTGCACAAGAAAGGGAGCCTGGTTCGGCTCCCTTTTATTTTCTGGAAAAACTGCCGAATCACATTCACATGGGCGGGGTTGGTGTTGGAGTGGGGCTCGGCATTGTTTCGGTGGCCGGAGCGGTCTCAGTCGATGGACTTGGCTCTGGCGTCGGCGTTGGTGTTGGCGTGGCCGCCGGCGGATTTACCGGGGGCGCAGGCCGCGAACTGGGTGGCGGAG
>Ga0134125_10004916_pt1 | contig 15241 bp, 17 predicted proteins | sample KB31751_FD_96464 | JGI IMG/M metagenome (GOLD analysis project Ga0134125, IMG submission 96464) | Terrestrial soil microbial communities with excess Nitrogen fertilizer from Kellogg Biological Station, Michigan, USA - KB3-175-1 | ecosystem: Environmental > Terrestrial > Soil > Unclassified ... | reverse complement strand
TCATGTCCGCGCCGCGCGAGCTCCCGCTGCGCGATCACCTGCGCCGCGACGAACGCGAGGAGCACCGCGATGCCGAATCCGGTGAACGAGAACCAGCCGAACGTATACGCGAACGGATGATGAACGATCATGTGTCGAGCAGTCCTGGAAGAGGCGCAGAAGCAAACGCATCGAGCTCGAGCGGCGCCCAGTTGCCGCGTTCGGCGTGGAACACGCCGGCCCGTGCGATCATCGCCGCATTGTCCGTGGCCAGCCGCAGGCTAGGAGCATAGATCGCGGCGCCGCGCGGCGCCAGGCGCTCGCGCATCGCCGCGATGAGCGCGCCGTTGCACGCCACTCCGCCGCCGAGCACCACGCGCGTCCTGCCGTACGCCTCCACCGCACGCGCGGTCTTCTCGACTAACGTGTGGATGAGTGCGTCCTGGAACGCGCGCGCGATGTCGGCCCGATCGCCGTCGCGATTGCCGTCGCGCGAGTCGTGTGCGCGCACCGCGGTGAGCACGGCGGTCTTGAGGCCGCTGAACGACACGTCGTAGTAGTCGGGATCGCCAGGTTTTTGATCGGAACGCAGCATCGGACGCGTGAAACGAAACTGGTTGGGCGCGCCGCGGCGCTCGGCGGCGAGCCGCTCGATGTGCGGGCCGCCGGGATACGGGAGGCCGAGCAGCTTGGCGACCTTGTCGAACGCTTCGCCCGCCGCATCGTCGCGCGTCGCACCGAGCAGGCGATAGCGACCCCAGGCCTCGACGTCGAGCAGCATGGTGTGCCCCCCCGACACGAGTAGCGCGGTGAACGGCGGTTGGGCATCTGGATGCTCGAGCGCGGTCGCGAACAGGTGCCCTTCCATGTGATGTACACCCACGGCGCGAATCCCATTCGCCCACGCGAGCGCTTTGCCGAAGCTGAGTCCCACGAGCAGCGCGCCGACGAGTCCGGGAGCGTACGTCACGGCGACGGCGTCGAGCGCGGATGCGGTGGTGCCGGCGTCGGCGAGCGCGCGCTCGACCACCGGAACGATCGCGGTGAGATGCGCGCGCGACGCGATCTCGGGGACGACGCCGCCGAACACGCGGTGCGCGTCCTGCGAGAGGATGACTAACGAGCAAAGCGCCACGTCCGAGCCCGACCCTTCGACCACGGCGGCGGACGTCTCGTCACACGACGTCTCGATGCCGAGCACCCGCATCACGGCGTATGCGCGGGCGCGGCGTCGCGCGCGCCGAGGACGTGGATTTTCACTTGGGGCGGCGAGACGCGCATGCGGAGGCCGGCGGTGTCCACGGGCACGATGATATCGGTGACCGTGTCGTGGACGTCCACCAGGCGGCGCTCGGTGTACACCGCGGTCAGCTTGCGGACGGCCTCGCGCGGTCCGCGCACGTCCACTCTATCGGGCTCTACGTTAGGCACGCCGAGCACGTGGAACCCGCTGTCGGGCGTGAGCTCGACGGCCGAGCGAACCGGCAGGCGGCGCGACTCGGTGATGCGCACGCGCACGCTCATGCCCGAGGGTCGCACGTCGCGCACGCGCGCATCGACGTTGCTCGGGAGGTCGACGTCGCCCGGACGCAGCGAGAGCGTGATGCGGGTGGCGGTGTCGGCCTCGATGACGCGGCGCAGCACGGGCAGGGTGGTGTAGAGCTTGAGCAGGTCGCGTCCGCGCCCGACGACGAGCGCCTGCACCGGCGGCACGCTGTCGACGAGCGTGACGCTCGAGTCGTGGACTAACGCAACCCGCACGTCGACCCATTCTTCGGTGGGCTCCTCGGCGCTCACGGCGAGCCAGAGCACGAGCGCGAAGAAGAGCGCCGCGAGCTTGAGCGGCAGGCGCGTCGCGGCCATGGACGCGAGCCGCTGCTCCATCGTGCGCGCACGCGCGGAGAGCTTCGGCCGGTCGGGTTGCGGACCGGTCCCCGGCGCCGCGGGCGGCGAGGGCGTCACTCGGCCGCCGGCTCGGAGAGGAGCTGCGACACCAACGCGCGGTTGGCATCGGTGTTCCAGAGGGTGGCGCCGATGATTTTCTTCCGGATCACGCCGTCGCGTCCGATGACGAACGTCTCGGGCACGCCCGTCGTTTGATACGTTTGCGCGATTTTTCCGTCGGGGTCGTGCAGCACCTGGAACGTTAGGCCGTAGTGCTTGACGAAGTCGCGGATGGCCTGCGTTTTTCCCGGATCGTCGATGCTCACGGCCACGATGTGCAGTCCGCGGTCCGCCATCGTCTGCTGGAGATCCTCGATGCTCGGCATCTCGACGCGGCAGGGCACGCAGTACGTCGCCCAGATGTTGAGCAGCACCACCTGACCGCGGTACTGGTCTAACGACACGGTGTGCGGCGTGGTGTCGAGCGTGACGGCGCGGAAGTCCGGTGCCTTGGCGCCCGCCACCACCGCGCCTTCGCCGAACAGATGCGTGGCGCCGAACAACGCGACGGCGATGACGGCGAGAATTCCGCCGACGAGTCCCCATTGTTGACGAACGGTCATACCTGCTCCCGGCAGCGCTCTCGGAGCGCCGCGATCTCGGCTGCCGGGTCCGCCGCCGCGAACACGGCGTGACCGGCGACGAAAGTGTCCGCGCCCGCGCGCCACACGTCGCGTACGGTATCGCGGCTGATGCCCCCGTCGACCTCGAGCACGGCGCCGCTGGATGACGCATCCAACAGCGCGCGCGCGCGCCGTACCTTGTCGACGCTCGACGGGATGAACGATTGCCCGCCATACCCTGGATTTACCGTCATCACGAGCAGGAGGTCCAGGTCGGCCGCGGATTCGCGAACGGTCTCGAGCGACGTGGCCGGATTGACCGCCACGCCGGCGAGGCAGCCGAGCTCTTTGATGCGGTTGATCTGGCGGTTGAGGTGCGGAGCGGCCTCGACGTGGAGCGTGAGCGAGCTCGCGCCCGCGGCGGCGAAATCATCGAAGTAGCGTTCGGGCTCCACCACCATGAGGTGGACATCGAGCGGCAGGTCGGTGATGCGCCGCACCGTTTCGATGACTTTCGCGCCGTAGGTGAGGTTAGGCACGAACCGGCCATCCATGACGTCGATGTGGATCCAGTCGGCGCCGCCGCCCTGGGCGACGCGCTCGATCTCGTCCGCCAGGTGCGCGAAATCGGCGGACAGGATGGATGGCGCGATGCGGACGCTCATGGGTGGCCGGCGAGGGTGATGTCGATGCGGGCGCCGGCGCGGGCCGGCGAGCCGGCGGCGGGCGTCTGCGAGATCACCGCGTTAGGCGGCAGGGTGCTGGTGCTGTCGTACGACATCGTGCCCACCACGAAGCCGAGCTGCGTGAGGAGGGCGCGGGCGGCGCTCAGGTCCTGGCCCGTGATGTCGGGGATGCTCACCGCCGCCGGTCCGGCGCTCACGGTGAAGCTGACCGGCGACGGCACCGGCACGCGCGCGCCCGCCGCCGGCGACGTGGCGAGCACCTGGCCTAACGGAGCATCGTTGTCGGCCTGCGACACCACGCCCATCTCGAGGCCGGCGCTCTCGAGCGTCTGCTGCGCCTGCTGGCGCGTGAGGCCGACGAGCCGCGGCACTTCAATGAGCCGCTGGCCGCGGCTCACGTCGAGCACCACCGTGAACCCCGCGGGCTGCTTGCCGCCCGGCAGCGGATTCTGCGCCAGCACCGAGCCCGATGGCGCGGTGTTGTCGTACCGCTGCTCGCCGCGCGCGGTCTTGAGACCGGCTTTGGCGAGCATGGCCGAGGCGTCCGCGTACGGGATCCCGGTTACGTTAGGCACGGCGACGTCGGTTGCCGTGAGCGTCGCCGGAAACACGAAGAGCGCGACGATCACGTACGCGAGCAGAAATCCGGTCGTGCCGACGACGAGAAACGGCAGCGGGCGCCGCGCTGCGCCGCGCCAGCTCATCCGCCCACCCGCCGCAGCCGCGCCGCGAACGCGCCGTCCACGCCGTGCTTGTGCGGCAGCACGCGCAACCGCCCTGCGTCGAGTACCGTGGCCGGCACCACGCCCTCGGCCGGCGGCTCGAGGCGCCACTCGCTGTTCTCGGACAGGAAGCGCTCGACTTGTGCGTCGTTCTCTTCGGGCTCGAGCGAGCAGGTGCTGTAGATGAGCAGTCCGCCCGGGCGTACCGCGCTCGCGGCGGCGCTCAGAATGCTGCGCTGCATCGCCGCCATCACGGCGAGATCGGACACCTTGAGCCGCCACCGCGCGTCAGGGTGGCGCCGGAACGTTCCCGTACCGGTGCACGGCGCGTCGACGAGTACGGCGTCGACGTTGCTCACGACTGGATGCCGAGCGTCGCCGACCACGGGAATCACGGTGCGTGCTTCGAGACGCTGGAGGTTCGCGAGCAACCGCTGCATGCGCGCCTCGGAGCGATCCACCGCGAAGACCTGCTTCGCGTCGCGCGACAACTCGAGCGCTTTTCCGCCCGGTGATGCGCAGAGATCGGCCACGACGCTGCCGGACGGCACGTCGGCGTAGCGCACCACGAGCGTCGACGCCGGGTCCTGCACGAAAAAGAGCCCTTTGCGGAACGCGCCTAACTCGATCAGCGAGACGCTGCTCGCGAGCTGGATGCTGTCGGACACGAGCGGCGCATCTTCGACGCGCACGCCGGCCGACTCGAGCGTCGCCTCGAGTTGTTCGTGCACGATGCCGAACGGACGGAGCACCGTGGCCGGCTCGCGGTTGTTGGACTCGAGCAAGTGCTCGGTCTCGTGCGCGCCCCAGCGGGCCACCCAGCGTGCCACCAGCCAGCGCGGATGCGAATGTCTGAGCGCGAGCGCGTCGACCGGATCGAGCACGTGCGGCAACGCCAGCGCATCGCGCTCCCGCTCCAAGCGACGGAGCACCGCGTTCGCGAGGCGGCTGGCGCCCAAGCCATGGCGCTGCTTGGCCAGCTCGACTGTTTGCGCGATGGCCGCGTACGGCGGCACGCTGCCCATGTACAACAACTGATCGACGCCTAACCGAAGCAGGTCGATGAGGTCGGGGTCGAGGCGCGCCAGGCCGCCGCGCACGCGCGCGTCGAGGTGGGCGTCGATGATCGAGCGGCGGCGCAGCATTCCGTACACGAGCTCCTGCGTCCACCGGCGGTCGCGCGCGTCGAGACGTGGCGCACGGCGCTCGAATACCACATCGAGCAGCTCGCCCTGGCGAAGGTCGGCGCACAAGTCCGCGGCGACCCGGCGCGACTCGGTGACCGCTCCTCCGCCTACGTCGTGCAGCACGTGCGTGCCCTGCGCGCGCGATCCGCTCACTCCAGGAGTCCCTCCGTTGGGGACGACGGCACTGCTACTTCTCGACGCGGCATGCGCCCGGCGAGATACGCCAGGCGACCGGCCTCGACCGCGCCTCGCATCGCCCACGCCATGCGCACGGGATCGGTGGCCGCCGCGAGCGCAGTGTTCATGAGGATGCCGTCCACGCCTTGTTCCATGGTGAGGCATGCATCGGACGCCGTACCCACGCCGGCATCCACGATTACCGGCACCGACAAACGATGCTTGATGGTGCGAATCGAAAACTCGTTCAGCAAACCGAGACCCGAGCCGATGGGTGACGCGAGCGGCATCACGGCGACGGCGCCCGCGTCCTCGAGACGCAGCGCGGTAACGAGGTCGTCGTTCGAATACGCCATCACCTTGAAGCCTTCGCCGGCCAGCGTGCGTGTGGCCTCCAGCAGGCCAACGGTATCGGGCAGCAGCGTTTCCGTATCACCAATGACCTCGAGCTTCACCCACTCGTTGAATCCAGCCGCTCGCGCCAACCGTGCATATCGAACGGCGTCGTCCGCGTTATAGCATCCGGCCGTGTTCGCCAGCAGGAAGAAGCGTTGCGGGTCGAGGTGATAGAGAATGCCTTCGTCGCGCGTGCGATCGAGGTTCACGCGGCGCACGGCCACCGTCACGACTTCGGCGCCGCTGGCATCGATGGCGCGCACCATGGCTTCGTTGGACGCGTACTTTCCCGTGCCTACCAAGAGCCGTGAGTGGAATTCGCGACCGGCGATAGTGAACGGCGTGTCGAGCGCCGCCGTTTCCGAGTGTGCGAGACTGAGCAGCGAGGTCACTTCACCCTCCTCCAACGAAATGCACGATTTCGATCGTGTCGCCTGTGGCGAGGCGGAGGGAGTCGTACTGCGCGCGGTCCCGCAAAATCGTGCGGTTGTGTTCCACCACCACGAGCTGGGGGTCGAGCGCAAGCGTCCGCAGGAGGTCACCCATCGTGGAACCGGCGCGGATGGACCGCGCCTCGCCATTCACCACGGGTGTGATCGTCGGGCTACGGACCGTGGTGTCGCTCATAGCGGGAAAGATAGTCGGCGGCGGCGCGTTCGGCATCGCCGGCGCTCCAGATCCCGCTGATCGCGGCGACGCCGTGTGCTCCGGCGTCGAGCAGCGCGGCCACGTGGTGCGGTTTGATCCCGCCGATGGCGATGACGGGCACGGACACCCTCGCGGCGGTCTGGCGCACCAGCTCGAGTCCGCGCGACGGTTCGCCCGGGTGCGTCGGCGTGTCGTACACGTGGCCGGACACCACCCAGTCGGCGCCGTCGGCGGCCGCGGCGGCGGCATCGTCGGGCGTGTGGGCGCTGGAGCCCAGGGGCAGCGTGCCGGCCATGCGGCGCGCGTCGGGGACCGACATCGATCGGGTGGTGAGCTGGACGGCGGAGGCGCGGGCCGCGCACGCGACGTCGACGCGGTCGTTGACCACCACCCAGGCACCGGTGCGCTCGCGCACTGCGCCTAACGCAACGGCGAGCTCGTACACGCGGGCAGCGGGGACGATGCGCGCGCGCAGGTGCACGGCGCCCTTCGGGCCTAACGCTTCCATCACCCGCCGCGCGCGCGCCACGAAATCGGGGCGGGCCAGCACGCCGTCGCTGGTCACGGCGTGGACGAGCGGAATCACGAGCGGCGTCGCTGCGTTAGTCCAGCCGGTCGCCGGCCGACACGCCGCGTCCGGCCGCCCACTGGGCGCTCGACATCCGCCGGCGTCCCGCCGGTTGGACGACGTCGATGGCCACCGCGCCCTCGCCGCATGCCACCAGCATGCCCTGCTCGTCCACGGACACCACGTCGCCGGGCCGGTAATCGCGCCGATCCGCCAATTCCGTTTCGCGCGCGCCGAAGAGCTTCACCTCGGCGCCGCGCAGCATGGCGTAGGCGCCGGGCTTGGGATCGTACGCGCGGATGAGACGCGCCACCACGCCGCATCCGTCCTGCCACGGGATGCGCGCCATCGCGCGATCGATCTTGACCGCGTGCGTCGCGGCGGCGTGGTCCTGCGGGCGCTCGGTCGACTGCCCAACGGCGAGCAGCGTGAGCGCTTCGACTAACGCCAGAGCGCCGAGCTCCGAGAGCCGGAGCTCCAACTCGCCGTAGGTCTCGTCGGCCGCGATCGGCGTGCGCGCCTGCAGCAGAATCGGGCCCGCGTCGAGCTCGGTCACCATGCGCATGATGGTGATGCCGGTCTCGATGAAGCCGTCGCGAATGGCGGCCTGGATGGGCGCCGCGCCGCGCAGCTTGGGCAGGAGCGACGCGTGCACGTTCACCGTGCCTAACGAAGGCAGGTCGATGACCGTGCGCGGCAGGATGTGCCCGTACGACACGACCACCGACACCTCCGGCTCGTACGCCGCGAGCTCGGCCAGAAACACATCGCCGCGCGGTTTCTCGGGCTGCAACACCGGAATGCCTTCGGCCACCGCGACTTCCTTTACCGGCGATGGCACGAGCGTCGAGCGCGATCGCCCCTGCGCGCGGTCGGGCTGCGTGACCACCGCAACGACCTCGAATCCCTCGCCGAGCAATGCGCCGAGCGACGGCACCGCAAACGTGGACGTCCCCCAGAAGAGGACGCGCACGTTAGAGCTCCTCGTCCCGCCGATGACTGCCCGCGGCTTCCTCGGGTGTCAGCTTGCGAACGTGCGACCGATCGCCGTCCTTCTGCCTCGCCTTCTCCCACTTGGCGAGTGCCGCGCGGCGCTTCACCAAACTCAGATAGTCGATGAAGAGGCGGCCGTGCAGATGGTCGATCTCGTGCTGCAGACAACGCGCGAGCAACTCGTTTGCATCCACCTCGAATGGCTGCCCGTCGCGATCCTGTGCGCGCACCACCACGCGCATCGCGCGCTCCACGTCGCCGTAAATGTCGGGAATCGACAAGCAGCCTTCCTCGCCTTTCTGCTTTCCCTCGGCGAGCACGATCTCCGGATTGATGATGACGAACGGATGTTCGTCGACATCGATCACCGAAAGCTGCTCGGCGCGCCCGACCTGCGGAGCAGCGAGTCCGATGCCCTTCGCCGCGTACATGGTCTCGAACATGTTGTCGATGAGCTGGTGCAGGTCGGGCGTGATCGTGGTAACGGGAATCGTCTCCTGGCGCAGAATAGGTGCGCCGAGGACGTAAATGTCGAGCAAGCTCACGTCGTGCTGCTCCCGCTGGTTGCGCTGTCGGCCGTCTTGCTCGAGACGCGTGCAATGCGAGCGCGCTCGACAATAAGGCGCGACTCGGCCGACTTGATGGTGATGCGGTCATCCATGGCCGGCGCGGGTGCGCCGTCCTTGACTGTGCCCTTGATGAAAATCACTTCGCCGACGATGCCGCCCGCAGTGACGACTTCATCACCTTTCTTCAGATTCCGCAACTGTTCTTCCTGTGTTTTCCGCTGTTTGTGTTGCGGGCGGATGATCATCAAGTAGAACGCAATTCCGATCGCCACGAGCTCGCCGGCGAACACGTAGCCTCTGCTGTCTGAAGGCGCGGCGGTCTGTGCGACAACCGCGGCGAGGAGCCAAGCATGTGCGATCATGGTACCGTAGTGGATCCGGAGTGATATCGGCCGAGCCAGTCGCGGCTCCAGCCGTCGAAGGTTCCCCCGGCGATGGCGAGTTGCGCCGCACGCATGAGGGAGACCAGGAAATGTACATTGTGCAGGGAGAGAAGGCGCAAACCGAGCACTTCATCGGCCACGAAGAGGTGGCGGATGTAGGCGCGGCTGAACCGCCCGCAGGTGGAGCAGGTGCAATCGGGATCGAGCGGACGCGGGTCCAAGCGCCACCGCGCATTGCGCACGTTCACGCGGCCATCGTTGGTAAACGCCGTGCCGGTGCGTCCCATGCGCGTGGGCGCCACGCAATCGAACAGGTCGACGCCGCGTCGCACGCCTTCCACGAGATCGTCGGGGAATCCGACGCCCATGAGATAGCGCGGTTTGTCGCGGGGCAGCGCGTCGTTGGTCACGTCGAGGATCGCGTACATGTCGTCCTTGCTTTCGCCCACCGACAAACCGCCCACTGCGTAGCCCGCCCAACCGTCCATGTCGCGAATCGCCGTGGCGGCGTTGCGCCGGAGCGCGGGATGGATGCCGCCCTGCACGATCGGAAACAACGCTTGCGGGGGTGCACCGTCATCGGCCGCGCGATGCGATTCCCACGCCGCGCGGCAGCGCGCGAGCCATCGGACGCTGCGCTCGCTCGCGTCGCGGGCTTGGGAGGGGTCCGCTTGTCCGGGCAACACGTGATCGAGCTGCATCACGACGTCGGCGCCCAGGTCGCGTTGGATGTCGATGACGCGTTCGGGGGTGAAGAAGCGGCGCGAGCCATCGATGTGGCTCCGGAATTCCACGCCTTCTTCGGTGACGCGGCGCATCGACTCGAGCGAGAACACCTGAAAGCCGCCCGAGTCGGTGAGGATGGGCCCGTTCCACTGCATGAAGCGGTGGAGGCCGCCTAACGCACGGACGACGTCTTCGCCCGGGCGGAGGTGCAGGTGGTACGTGTTGGCGAGAATCATCGCCGCGCCGATCGCGCGAAGCTCGAGCGGGTCGAGTGTTTTCACGGTGGCGAGCGTTCCCACCGCCATGAACGCCGGGGTCGGGACGTCGCCGTGCGGCGTGGTGAAGGTGCCGGCGCGTGCGGGACCGGCCGTTGCGTGCACCGAGAACGAGAATCCGGGCACCTTCGCGGCGCCGGGGTCCACGCGGGCGGGCGGGGCGCCGGTCATGTCCGTTAGACCGAGTCGATCTGGAGGCGGATGTCGGCGGCGGCCGGCGCGCACTCGTAGAGCACCGTTAGGCGGCGCGTCGCCGGGTCGGTGGCCAGCACGGTGGCGCCGGGCGCGAGCACCAGCCGCGCCGCAAGGCCGCCCGCGAGATCATCGAACCGGGCGTCGCCCGAGCCGCGGCGAATGGATGCGCGCTCTACGCGCCCCGACGTGTCGACCGCGAGTTCCACGGTGACCGCGCCGCGGCGCAGGCTTCGCGATCCGAGGAGACGGGGACATTCGATGGTCATCATTTCCGCGAGCCGCCCGCGCATCTGGACCAACGAGATGCGCGCCGCCGTCTGCGGCGGTTCGTACACGCGCACGGTGCCCGATGCGCACGCCGCGGCTGCCGCGGCCAACACGAGGCTGCTATACGACAGCCATCGCGTCGCCGTATGAATAAAACCGGTAGTTCCCATCTATTGCCTCACGATACGCCCGCATGGTGAGATCGTATCCCGCGAGCGAAGCGACGAGCATCAAAAGTGTCGACCGGGGAAGATGAAAATTGGTGATGAGTTTGTCCACGCCGCGGAAGGCATAGGGCGGCCGAATGAAGAGACGCGTGTCGCCGCGGGTGGCCGCGAACGCGTCGCCGATGCGCGTGGTGCTCTCGAGCGTTCGCGCCGCCGTCGTGCCAACGGCCCAGATCGATCCGCCGCGGGCTCGCGTCGCGGTGAGGGCTTGCGCCGCGTGATCGCTCAGGTCGAACCACTCTTCGTGCATCACGTGTTGTTCGGGGTCGTCGACCTCCACCGGTTTGAACGTGCCGGCGCCGACGTGCAACAGCACGTCGATGCGCTCCACGCCGCGCTGCGCGACGTGGTCCAACAGCGACGGCGTGAAGTGGAGCCCCGCCGTGGGCGCGGCCACCGACCCGCGCTCGGCCGCATAGACGGTTTGATAGCGGTCGGCATCGAGCGCCGTATCGGGACGCGCGATGTAGGGCGGCAGCGGAACGTGACCGTGGCGCTCGATCGCGGCGGCGGCGTCGCCTTGGGCGACGTGCAGCCGCACGATGCGCGTGCGCCGATCCGTTAGCTCGAGCACTTCGACGTCGAATCCCGGGGCAATCGTGATGCTGCGGCCGGGGCGCAGTTTCCCACCGGGGCTCACCATCGCTTCCCAGCGATCGTCGTCCAGCTGGCGGAGGAGCAGCACCTCGCCCGGCGCGCCCGACGCCCGCGTGCCTAACAGACGAGCCCGGAACACGCGCGTGGTGTTGAGCACCAGCGCGTCGCCGGCGCGCATCAGCGCCGGCAGGTCGCGAAAGACGTGGTGCGTGATGCGTTGCGCGGCGCGATCGACCACCATGAGCCGGCACGCGTCGCGGGGCTCGACGGGTTCCTGGGCGATGCGGTCTAAGGGCAGCTCGAAGTCGTAGTCCGACGTGCGGGTGCCGTGTGTCACTCCGCGACCGTGATCGTGCTCCGGCCCGAGACCCTACGTCCGCTGTGCTCGTCGGCGACGGTCACATCGAGGTGGTACACGCCGGCCGGTGCGTCGGCCATGTCGAGCGTCACGTAGTCGACCGACGCGTCGTGCGCCGGCACCTTTCGCGGGAACGAGAGCGCCACCGAGTCGGCGCCGCTCCGCGACAGGCCCACCGCGCCGGCGACGCCGCCCACGATCTTGGCGACGAACGCACCGATCCCGGTGCTTTTCGCGCGCGACACGGTGATGGACACGTTGTACGCGTCCGACCCGCTGTCCGGCGTTAGGCCGTAGGTCTCCCAGAGAAGGGAGAACGAATGCCCGCGCCGCACGTGGCCAAAGTTCGGCGTGATGTCGAAGTCGCTCCACCGCTCGGGCGCCACGCCGGGTTTGGGCGTGACGCTCGCGGCCACGAGCAGGTCGCTCAATCCGAATCCGTGTTCGTTCGTCAGCTCGATCCGGCTCGCGCCGCGCGCGCCGCGCATCGCATCCGGCTGCAGCGCTTCGACGCGATAGAGGAACGTGCCCGGCCCGATGCGCTCGCTCCAGGTGCGAATCTGGTTCGAGTCGGCGCGTGCGAAATTCACCACGCGCTCGTCGGTGCGGCGGAACACCGAATCGGCACGCCAGGTGAAACCCTCGAAGACCACCTCGAGCATGCCGCGGATCAGATCGATGCCGCTCAACATGCGCGTCACCGGCACCTGTGCTTCCACGAACACGTCGCCCGAATCGCCGGGCGCGCGGAAGCGGACCGCATTGACGTTGATCGAGTCGACCAGGTGCGTGTCGCCCGCGTTGCGCCAGACCACCGGAATGGTATCGCGCAGATGCCTAACTTCGCCCTTGTCGTAGGGCTCGAGCGTCACGACGCCGAACGTGGGGAGCTGGTCGAACAGAAATGCTTCGTCCGACGCGTACCACCACAGCACGCGGATGTCGTGCGTGTGCGATCCGAACGGATCGGGCGGAATCGAGATCACGGCCGGCGGCGGTCCGTAGCGCACGTACACTTCGCCCTCGTCCGTGTCGGCGCCATGGATGTCGAACTCCTCGACGCCGAAGCACAACTCGGCGTACACCACGCGGCTCAGGAACTCGAGGCGGTGCGCGTTGTCCGCCTGCGTCCACAGCGGATCGGCCATCAACCAGTACATGCGCTGAAGATTCGCCTGCTCCGAGGGCGGCAGGTCCGCGGTCTCCACCGAATCTTTCGTGGTGAAAATCCGCGACAGCCGCTCGTAGCGACTGCGCTCGCTCTCGGGCAGTAAGGCGAGGCCGCGGTGAAATGCGATCGACGACGCGGCGTCATCGTCCAACCGGTGCGTCGCCAGGCCGTCGGCCAGCCAGGCCCACGCATCGCTCGAATCCTGATTGAGGCGGACGCGCGCGATGTGCTGCATTTCGACCCATCGCTTGCGATCGGCGAGCGCCATGTAGGAGTGGCGCAAGGCGCTCGCGTTGGACGGGTCGGCCTGGAGCGCCTTGGAGAATCCGTCCCACGCGCTGAAGTACTCGGTTTGTCCCGACCAGTCCTGCGCGGCGGTCCGGATGGTCTCGGTGTTGATGAAGTAGCCGATCGTGCGCGGGTCGCGGAGCGCCGTGCGATCCTTGATGTTCTTGAGCACGACGCTGTAGATGTGCCCGTTGGCGTGGTCGAGGTACCGGCGCCACCACGTCATGCCTAACTGATCGGATGCGCGCGATATGCCTAACGAATCGCCGGCCTTGCGCGCCAGATCGAGCGCTTTCTCGAACAGCGACGTGGCGTGCGACCGCACCGACGACGAGTTCGAGGTCAGGTCGAACTTGCCCAGGTCCACCAGATACTCGGGCGATGCGCTGTTGTACTTGGTGGCCAGGCGCAGCGACGAGTCGGCGAGCGTCAACAGCGAATCGTTCGCCGCGCGCTTCATGTAGCCGGTGCGTTTTTCGGCGTTGGACAACCGCCACGCGAGCACGCCGCGCTCGTGCCATGCGGCGCCGTCGGTGTGGTTGCCGCGGAGCACCGCGTCCATCGCGTGGAGCGCGGAGAGGGAATCCGCGCGCGTCGTGAGCGTCGGGCGCGGACGCGACGCGACAGTTTCCTGCGCGCGCGCGACCCCGGTGGAACTGGACGCGGCGCCGATCGAGAGGACAACGGCGAGAAACCGGCGCATGGCCAAGCAATAGTCGACGCAGCGCTCCGATGTCAAGCGCTGCCCAACCGAGATGTTAGAAGAGCGTCGGCTGCGCGCCTCCCGGCGGCGGGACCACGTAGCCGAGATGGCGGTAGGCGTGAGGCGTGGCGACGCGTCCTCGCGCAGTCCGCTGGAGAAAACCGTTCTGCACCAGAAACGGCTCATACACCTCCTCGATGGTCACCTCATCCTCGCCGATCGCCGCGGCGATCGCGCCCAACCCCGCCGGCCCGCCATTCCATTTCTCAATGATCGTCTTGAGAATCCGACCGTCCATGTCGTCCAGCCCGAACTCGTCGACGTCGAGCATCTCGAGCGCCGCCGCCGCCACCGCGCTCGTGATCGCGCCGTTTGCCTTCACCTGTGCATAGTCGCGCACGCGCCGGAGCAAACGATTCGCTACCCGCGGTGTGCCACGCGAGCGTCGAGCCAGCTCGAGCGCGCCGGCGCGGTCGATCGGAACGTTGATCACCTTTGCCGACCGGAGCACGATCTGCTCCAAGTCCTCCACCGGATAAAAATCCAGCCTGAGCGGGATACCAAAGCGTGCCCGCATTGGCGGAGTCAAGAGCCCGAAGCGAGTGGTGGCGCCGATGAGGGTGAACCGCTCGATCGGCATGGTGATCGTTTGAGATTTCGGACCTTCCGACAGTCGGATGTCGATCCGGAAGTCCTCCATGGCCGGATAGAGGAACTCCTCGATCACGGCGCGCAGGCGGTGGATCTCGTCGATGAAGAGGATGTCGCCCTCGCGCAAATTCGTGAGGTGACCCACGAGGTCGCCTGGCTTCTCCAGCACTGGGCCCGACGTCGTGCGAATGTTGACGCTCAGCTCGCGCGCCACGAGCTCGGCGAGCGTGGTTTTGCCGAGTCCGGGCGGACCGTAGAAGACGGCGTGGTCGAAGGGTTCGCGGCGGCCCAACGCGGCCTCGATCGCAATGCGGAGATTGTCTTTCGCTTTGGTCTGCCCGATGAACTCGGCGAGTCGCTGGGGGCGGAGGGACAGCTCGACCACCGACTCTTCGGGAATGACTTCGGGCGTGGTGATTTCGGCGCGCGCCATGACCGAAAATGAGCGAGATGACGACGGCGAGGGAAGGGGTTCCGTTGCGTAGTCGTGGGTCGAGGCCCACTTGGTAGGCTTGTTCGCTCTGTTGAACACGGATTGGACGGATGACGGCACGGATAAGACGGATCGCTCGGCTGTGCGAGCGGCGCTGTGCTCGCGTTTGTTGTTTTGTGTCGTGTTTTTTTCAACAAGAAATCGGTCGTCACCACTTTTGATGCGCCGGCGCCGAGCAGCCGAGCGATCCGTGTTATCCGTGCAGTTATCCGTCTCATCCGCGTCAGCAGAACGGATAAGCCCACGCCGTGAGCACCGGCCGGCTGGTTCGGATGCCCGACCATCGGGTTGCGAACCAGCGTATGGCGTGGTACCTTCGCTCCCATAGGAATTCTTTGGGAGAAGGCGGCGCCATGCAACTCGATCTCTTGCGCGGCACGTTGGACATGATGGTGTTGCGGGCGCTCTCGTGGCATCCGATGCACGGGTATGACGTGGCGCGGTGGCTGGAGCGGGTGAGCGACGACGCGCTGCG
>Ga0134125_10004915_pt1 | contig 15243 bp, 12 predicted proteins | sample KB31751_FD_96464 | JGI IMG/M metagenome (GOLD analysis project Ga0134125, IMG submission 96464) | Terrestrial soil microbial communities with excess Nitrogen fertilizer from Kellogg Biological Station, Michigan, USA - KB3-175-1 | ecosystem: Environmental > Terrestrial > Soil > Unclassified ... | reverse complement strand
TGAATCGTGATGCCACCCTGGTACCAATTCAGGCAACATGGCAGACCGGTTAAAACCAGGTTCGTTGCACCTCCATTTACCAAACCAGTGAAATAATATTGATAAAACCGTACAAAATCTTTAATTCGTTTTTTTATTTCTTCATCAGTTTCAGCTTTTTTTGGTTTGACGCTCCATTGATAATTTTGTTTTGCAAATGGATTTTTATTTACGTCTGGCCACCGGGTATTTGTTGATTTGTAAGTAAGTTCAGAGACGTGTTTGTTTTCCAGCCGGTTTAGCAATAGTTCGTCTTTATGCAAACGGTTCATTGTATAAACCGCTTTTCTTCCGTCATCGAATTTTGCCTCGATCTTATTTCCATTTAACTTAAATTTTCCATAACTCATTTCACCTGCAGGATTTTCAAGGAATGAAGAATCTGTCATAAATACAATTCCTGATTCAAGCAAAATACCTTCCTTATTTGTAAAAGAAATGTCCTTTGAGGTAGGATGTTCTGCGTCAGATAATTTCCAATACTGACAAAGAAGTTGAAACGAATCTCTTTTTACAACACGCGGCGTTTCTACTATTTTTTCATTTTTGTCGGATGACGGCGTTACACAATTACTAAAAAAGATTGCGATAAAAATGATGATCAGGGGTATTAATTTTCTCATTTTTCAAAAATAATAAAATTGACATGAAGCGGCTAAGAAATGTAATTCTATCATCCTTCTTTTTTATTTTTCGCAAAATAAATCCTATCGGTTATTCTGAAATTTTCATTGTGCCATTTCATAAAATATTATCTTCACTTGATGAGACTAACGGTTTTTATTTTTCTTCTTTTTATCGCTCATTCTTGTTCGGCGCAAAAGAAAGCTGCTTTTGTATCAGGAAAAGTGATTGATGAAAATGAAAATGCGGTAGCAGGTGCAGCCGTTACGATTCTTGGCAAACAAAACGGAATCCTTACATCTGATTCCGGGAGTTTCAGGATAAAAGTTCCTGCAGAAAAAGCATTTGCACTTATTTTTTCTCACGCCGATTTTAGCGATGTTCAGAAAAACTTTTATTTAAGCGAGGGCGAAGAAGAACAAGTAACAGTGCGGCTGATGAGAAATAGCAAAACGCTTGAAACAGTTGTTATCAGTGATGAAAAAGAAAGAAAGGAAACCGGGCTGATAAAAATAAATCCAAAAAGCGCGGTAACGCTTCCCGGTGTTACTGGTGGTGTTGAAGGCCTGATTAAAACTTTGGTTGGAAGTAATAATGAACTTACTTCACAATATTCTGTACGCGGTGGAAATTATGACGAAAACCTGATTTATATAAATGACTTTGAAATTTACCGGCCATATCTCGTGCGTAACGGTCAACAGGAAGGACTCAGTTTTATCAATCCTGAGCTGGTGAAAAATATTGATTTTTATAATGGCGGTTTCCAGGCAAAATATGGAGATAAGATCAGCAGCGTGCTCGATATTCAATATAAAAAACCGGTAACTTTTGGTGGTTCGGTTTATATTAGTCCTCTTGAGCAAGGCTTACACCTGGAAGGTAGTTCAAAAAATAAAAAGCTCTCGTGGCTCTTTGGCGTACGAAATAAAACTTATAAAAATTTACTAAGCAGCCAGGAAACAAAAGGAAATTACGTTCCTTCTGCTTCTGACCTTCAGGCTTATCTAACTTATAAGATTTCGCAGAAATTACAACTGGAAGTTTTGGGAATCATTTCCGGCTCCCGGTTTTCATTAATACCAGAATCTGCCCAAAAATCTACCGCGGTTTTTTCTCCTTTATTTACCGCCAATCTTGGCCTTGATATATTTTTTGATGGGCAGGAGAAAGATAATTACAGCAATAATTTAATCGGTGTAAGTCTTGTTCATTCAGTAAATAAGAAAGTTAAATTAAAATGGATGATGAGCCGGTATGGCGACAATGAAAATGAAAATTTTGACATTACCGGAGCATATCTTTTTGGTGAAAGGAGTTTTGATAAAACGCAACCGGATTTTGGAAAAATAATCAATCCGTTAGGCGCCGGAGTGTATCAGAATTATGCGCGAAATGCGCTGAATATACAGGTTTACAACTTTAGCCATAAAGGAAGTTATGAACTGGGAAAACATTTTTTGCAATGGGGGGCAGGAATAGATCATACAATTATTAATGATCATGTAAACGAATGGGAATTCCAGGACAGCGCCGGATATTCTTTACCTTTCAATCCAAATCAAATTAATCTAAGTAACGTTTTAAAATCTGATGCAAATCTTACTGTGGATAAATACAGTGGTTACATGCAGGATAATATTCGTTTGTCCAGCACCGTTACACAAGTAACTCTGCAGGCAGGCGTAAGATTTAATTACAATTCGTTGAACGATGAATTTCTGATAAGCCCGCGTGCTCAGATAAGTTATAAACCCGACTGGAAAAATGATATTGTTTTCAAAGCATCTGCCGGAATCTACGATCAGCCACCGTTTTACCGGGAAATGAGAAGGTATGACGGCTCCATTAATACTGGATTAAAAAGCCAGAAAAGCATTCAATATGTTGCTGGTTTTGATTATAATTTATCTTATGGCGAAAGACCAATGCGGATTACAACAGAAGCATATTACAAGTCACTTTGGGATGTTGATCCATACGATATTGATAATTTACAGATTCAATATTTTGGTGAGAATAATGCACGGGCTTATGCCGCAGGAATTGAAACAAGACTCTTTACTGAGTTGGTAAAAGATGCCGAAAGCTGGTTCAGCATTGGCATTAGCCAGACGAAAGAGAATATCAACAATGATTTTTATTACACTTTTAAAAATTCAGAAGGAGAAGTTATTTCTGCAAAAACAACAGACCAGGTAGTGGCGGATAGTGTAAAAACGAATGTAGGATGGGTAAGAAGGCCAAGCGACAGATTGATTACGATGGGATTATTTTTACAGGATTATTTGAGCACGAATAAAAATTTTAGGGTCCATTTGAATATCATCTATGGTAGCAACATGAGCTACAATATTCCGAACAGCGTGAGATACAGAAATGCACTGATTATAGAGCCGTATATAAGAGTAGACATAGGTTTCAGCGCATTATTATTAAGCGAAAAATCATCACGGCGAAGTCATTCTCCATTCAAAAGCTTTGAAAATATCTGGGCAAGCCTTGAAGTATTTAATCTGATTGACAGGGCAAATGTGATTTCATACCAGTTGATAAAAGACTTTAACAATGATATTTTTACCATTCCAAACCGGTTAACACCAAGAATGCTGAACTTTAAATTGATTGCAAGATTTTAAATTTTATCTTTTGAAAATTTGCTCCTCGTCTAAATCGAAAGAAGCAGGATTCAAAGGAGTTAATGTCAAAGGATCAAGGTTTATGGAAAACGCGAAAGGCAATTTTTTCTTTGTTTGCTGCAAATTTTATCCGGAATATCCATACATACGCTGCACTTCTTTTACAATACTTTCGATTTCAGCATCTTTGCCTTTGGCGTCATAAGGTTGTTTGAGATCGCTGCCAAAAACGAAAGCAACTGTTTGCCAGAAACGTGCGGTAAATCCACCTTTTAGTTCTTTTAAAATATCATAGCAATCGGTGCCGCCGGTTTCGCGGTTGATGAGCTTCATCAGCACTTTCCCCTGGTAAACTGATAAATTTTTTAAAGGTTCGGTAAATTCTTTTTTCAATTCTTTTTCCCGGCTGTTGATATACCGCGTTACTTCCTGCTTATTTGGATTATGGGCTATGTGATTTTCAATATCACTGAATACCCAACCAGCGCGCTTTGCATACGGGTACGTCACATAAACTGCATTTCTTAATCGTGTCCATTCTGCTCTTGCAGCTGCATTTCTTTTGCCCCACACATACACTCCAGCGAGAATTTTTGCTTCTATCGTATCGCCTTCATAAACCACTGCTGAGCAAATTATCGTATCGTTAACACCATGCTGAGCGAAAATTGGTACAAAAGAAGGTTGCGCGGCTTGTGTTTGTGTTTGAGCGTTGCTTTTGAAAGAGGTAAATAAAAATACCAATACCATTAGGGGAAATAGAAACCGCGGTATGTTAAGTTTGGCACGCATTGCTCCTGTAAATTTATAATTTTTAAAATCAAAATCAAAGGATATCCCGGAAAGGTTTTCTTGTAAAAAACGTTAATTATTTGCAAGCAGAAAAAGATAAAACAAAAACATCAATACCAGGCCTATTGACATATAAGCCCAAATTCTCGGCGCTTTTACACGATTTACAAGAGAAACAACAAAGCCAACAGACATAATTACCAAACCGAGCCAAACTAAGTTGATGTAAGGAAAATAGTACGCTTTTAATGTGATAAACTCAGTTAGTTTATCATTCTCTTTTGAATTGATCTTAAATTTATTACCATTGGAAATTCCCGAAAAATTGAGATAGAGATTTTCCGCATTTACAGTATCGTTTATAAAATTTAATTCCTGATTTTGAATGACCAAAGCAGGATAAGCCTTATAGCTGGTGCCGTTATTGCTGAACACCGTAATGTCTGCTACCAACGCTGTATCTGCCGGAGAAAAATGAAACCTTTCATTATCCGGATTTTTTTCAATACCATTTAAAACATAATACCCTTTTGAATAAAAAACCGAATCACCAATAGCTAGTGTATGTGGCTTAAAAGTAGTGGTGTCTTTTGACGCATCGGGAACTGAAATGGTAGATATATAAGTAAAAATATCGTGTGTCAGATAATGTTTTGTTCCCGGATTGGAAGTGAGGTTATTATCTTTCATCCGGTATGCATCCGGAGATAATACAAAATTCTCTTCTACTTTTCCGGAAACACTGTCAATCTTTTGAAAATGGAGGTTATAAAATGTGCGGTCTTTTTCGTTGGAAGCAGAATCGCTGACATAGGTGACGGTGTATTTTCCCATCCGCGTTGGCACGTCTTTTAAAAGCGTCAGATTTTCCATCGGATTTTCTGTTCCTCTTCCTGTCGGATCTTTCGCAAACGGAATAAACAATCCGGTTTTACTATTGTCGCTGATCACTTTTTTATTTCCTGAAGAAATAAGCATTCCACCAATCATCAGTGCAAAACCGAGATGAGCAATGGCTGCGCCACCTGCTTTTAAATTCCATTTTAAAACTGATTTAAGATAAAATCCATTTGCCAAAACTGAAAAAATAGAAGCAAACAAAGCAAGATTAACAGCAACTAGAAAACCAGGCCCTTTTTGAGTATAATCTACCGGATAAAAAATCATGAGCAAACCGGTTCCGACAACCGAAATGCCGAGTGGCCATGCAATTTTTTTGATCAAATATTTCTTATCGGTATTCTTATATCTTAAGAATTGAGAAACGCCGGTAAGCAATCCGACAATTACCGCAACCAGCACCAGCACTTTATTGTAGGCAAATTCCCGGTCCTGCGGATCAGCTAAATTTGTTCCGAATATTTTATTATAGACAGGTAGCGACGTAATCGAAATTACAAACAATGCGGAAAGAAAAAGAATCAGGCCACCGATAAACATCCAGAATTCCCTGGACGACATATCTTCCTCTTTTTGAATGGAAGGAATTTTAGAATAATTTTTGAAAAACAAATAAAATACCGGCAAAGAAATGGCAACGACATAAATTCCAATTAGCACATTCATTGCTGTTCCTGCTTCGGTGAATGAGTGCACAGAAGTATCTCCGAGGATACCGGTTCTGGTGAGAAAAGTGGAGTAGAGAACGAATAAATAAGTGAGAATAATAAACAGGTAAGAAGCTCTTAAAGCGTTTTTTGTTGAGTTAAATATTGCCATACAATGCAATCCTGCCACAAGGATCAACCACGGGACAAAAGCTGCATTTTCTACCGGATCCCACGCCCAGTAACCACCAAATGACAGCGACTCATAAGCCCATTTTCCACCCATCATAATTCCCGTTCCCAAAACGCAGGCGCTAAATAAAGTCCATGGTAGCGCGGCTTTTACCCAGCCGCCCCAATCTTTTGAAACTAAAGAGGAATATGCAAAAGCAATCGGGACAATGGTGCTGGCAAATCCTAAAAATAAAATCGGGGGATGAATGACCATCCAGTAATTTCTGAGTAGCGGATTTAAACCAATTCCATCTTTTATGAAGCTAAGGTAGTTCGGCTGGGAAAAAATAGGGCCCGCAAGCTCATTTCTTGTAAGAACAAACGGGCTGCTGCCGATACGAACATTAAAAATGTAGAGGCCCAATATCATCAGGATCAGGAAAAACTGAGCAGTATTTATGATGCTCAGTATAGCCGCCTCTCTTTTCTTAGCAGTAAAAATTAAAACCATTCCAAGTGCACAATGCCACAAAGCCCATAACAGGAAACTGCCTTCCTGTCCTTCCCAAATGCACGCCAGCAGGTATTTTGGCTCTAATTCTCTTGATGCATGCTTGTAAACATAAAGGTATTCGTAATAATGGTTGGAACAGATATAATAAATGCAACAGAAGACAGCAAAGAGAGAAAACACTTGTATAAAAAATGCCCCACGTGCAAAACGAATCCAAGATTGCTTTTCATTTTCAAGCTGCGTTTTTGAAGCAGTAAAATAGGAGATTGCGGAAACGATAGAAGCGACAAAAGCAAGTAACACGAAAAAATGGCCTACCTGCCCCGGTAGCAAATGTTCATTCTCAAAGGTCATGATGCAGTCTTAATATTGAGTAACCGTTTTTTCTAATTGTTTTTTATCGTCTTTGTATTTTGATGGGCACTTGAGCAGAATGTCATTACATTCAAAAACATTTCCTTCCATTTTTCCTTTCAAAACCACGCGCTCACTTTGTTCCAGTTCTGCCGGCTTTGTATTTCTGTAAATCACCTGCGTGCTGTTGCCAAGGCTATCTACAGCATAAAAAGAAAGATAATTCGGATCTTTCAATGCATCGTATTGAATTGGTTTCGACTTATCAAGTTTGGCGATCAAATGAACATACTGCCCCTGTTTTTCTTTTGCGGAACCGATCGTATCGTAAGTTGAAAAATCTACAGAATACATTAACAATGCGCCAATGGCGGCGGCAATAACTACTAAAATGACAATACTGGAAGTTTTCATCAATTGCTATTTTGGAAGTGCAAATTTAATGAAAAATGCGATGCTAAACTTTGAATTTTGCCTGCCTTAATTTACTAAAATGAGAATATTTGCTGGTAACAAAGCAGTGGTTTTATTGGCGTTGCAAACTTTGATAAAGGTGAGATGGAATTTCTAAACGAAAAATAGAAGGTATAAAAGAAAAAGCCCCGTTTAAAACGAGGCTTTTATTTTTAATTAATGGTCAGCATCTTTTTTGGTTTTCATCTTCACGGTTCCGTTCTTTTTTACTTTATATTTCTTTATATCAGACGCGTTGTTTTTCCATGGTTCTGTACCATTGTATTTTAAAGAATAGCGCGGTGATGTTTTCTCAAGAGTAACCGTTGTAGGTAATGTTTGTGTTTCTGTCCAGTTTGTTGCGTTATTATCCTTATACCAATAATTTCCTGATGCTTCATCGAAGTAGATATTGGAAGAAGGATAATAATAATACTTGTGAACGGTGGTGGTTGTTGAATCTGTTACCTGGGCTGAGGCAGATAACATGGATCCGCAAATCAGCATTAAAAAAATGATCTTTTTCATAGTATGTGTTTTTTTAGATAAAATATTCAAGTAATATGCCAGAAATGAATTTGCATATAAAATGCTGGAATATTGAAATGCAAAAAATGTATGCTGCTGGTTGATAATGTTGCTGTTATGATTCACTAAATTTTTATTTTTTAACAGTAAAGGCAGAAATAGCGTTAATTCCTGTTTACTTTTTTTCGTGAATTCTCTTCAATATTTTGAACCATAAATTGGAACACGTTTTTCGAATATCTTGCAGCTGTGAAGAAAAAGCTTGTTATAATCGGAGGAGGCGCTGCCGGATTTTTCTGCGCTGTAAATGCAGCAGAACAGTGCCCGGAACTTGAAGTGATATTAATTGAAAAAACGAATAAATTATTAAGTAAAGTAAGAGTCAGCGGCGGCGGCAGATGCAATGTTACACACGCATGTTTCCGTATTTCTCAAATGATTCAGAAATATCCGCGGGGAGAGAAATTTTTGAAACATGCATTTCATTATTTTTTTACAACAGATACTATTGAATGGTTTGAAAAAAGAAATGTGAAATTAAAAACGGAAAATGATGGCAGAATGTTTCCTGAAAGCAATTCTTCTGAAACCATCATTAATTGTCTTTTGACACAGGCAAATAAATATCGCGTAGAGATTCTGATGAATCGTGAGATCGTAAATGTTGAAAAAATATTCTCAGCAAATGAGAATGAAATTTTCAGATTATATGCCAAAGATGGAAGTATTATAGATGCTGATTTTGTTTGTATTGCGTGCGGCGGTTTTCATAAACCTGAGCAATATAGCTGGCTTGCCAAATTAGGTCATGGCGTTGAAAGTCCCGTTCCATCGCTGTTTACATTTAATGTTCCTAAAACCAGGATTTCAGAATTGATGGGAATTTCTGTAGAAAATGTGCAGGTAAAAATCAACGGCACTAAATTTTCTCAAGGTGGTCCTTTGCTCATTACTCATTGGGGATTTAGTGGCCCAGCCGTTTTAAAATTATCTGCCTTTGCTGCAATCGAGCTTGCTAAAATGAATTATGATTTTTCTATCGTTATAAATTGGCTTGCAGATTTTCATGAAAATTCTCTTTTAGAAAAACTGAGAACGGTGAGAAATGAAAGGGCGTCAAGAAAAATCGTCAACCAAAATCCATTTAACCTTCCTCAAAGGTTATGGGAATATCATTTGCAGGAATGCGGAATTAATCCAGAGATAAGATGGGCGGATCTTCCCGCAAAGCAACAAAATCTGCTGGCCAAACAATTGTGTTCACAGCAATTTTTTATAAAAGGAAAAACGACTTTTAAAGAAGAATTTGTAACAGCAGGCGGAATAAAATTAAACGAGGTAGATGCAAATTCAATGGAAAGTAAAATAATTGCGAATCTTTTTTTTGCGGGAGAAATTTTGAATGTGGATGGAATAACCGGCGGTTTTAATTTTCAACATGCGTGGACAAGCGGTTGGATTGCGGCAAAAGAAATTGTAGGAAAATCGCGGCTTGTGTAAAGAACAGAATCTGTGTTATTTATTGCTTCGCTGTAAGTTGATGTCTTGAATCATGATAAAAAATTACCAATAGCGAAACTTATTCCTTGTAATAAAAGTATTTAAATACTTTTATTCTCGCATCTTTGCATTCTAAAATCTGAATCATGGAAATGAAAGAAATTTACAGCAACGAAAAATACAAGGTATTAAATGTTACATTAAATGTAGGTGAAAGAATGCCGCTGCATGAAGCTACTTCCGATGCATTTATCGTTTGCAGAAAAGGAAAAGGCCGCATCACTTTTGAAGATAGAATTGTTGATCTGTCCTTTGGTGAAACCTTGTTAATAAAGGCTCATGAAAAACATAAAATGGATATCCTGGAAGATTTTTGCTCCTGCATTACTTTGGAAAATGATGGTAAAATAAAGTTCGCTTAGGCATTCTCGCATCCTTCGTTTTTTCTTAAATCTGAGAGATAACGGGCATTTGATGGAGACATAAAACAGGAATTCGCACTATTTGTTTGCTTATTGCTATTCAAATTGTGCCTGTTTGCGAACGCATATTAGTACATAGAAAATTACGATATTAGCACATTAACAAATTACTTCATTTTCACTTCCTGCCATAAATGCTGAATTAATCCATCAGCCAGGCCGATTCTTGGAACATAGATTTCATCGGCTCCTGCCCATCGCATCACCGTGATATAAATTTTCAAAGCGGGTACAATTACGTCGGCGCGATCTTCTTTTAATTTGTAAATACTGATACGATCGTGCAAAGAAACGTTGCTTAGCTCCTTATAATAATCGCGCAGCAAATCAAATGATAACGGCTTTCCATCCTTTCGTTTGCTCAATGAAAAAACTTTATTAATATTTCCGCCAGATCCAATAGCAACAACGGTTTTAAAGCCTTTCGTTTTATTTTTTACCACTCCTTTCATTTGATCCCAGGCAGAATCAGGAACCTGGTTTTTAAGCAACCTGATCGTACCAATATTGAATGATTCTTTGAAGATCAACTCATTATTACAGAAAAAAGTTAACTCGGTGCTTCCTCCGCCTACATCAATATACAAGTAAGAATGTTCTTTGTCCAGATTTTCAGCAATATGATTTTCAAAAACAAGCGAAGCTTCAAAATTTCCGGAGATGACTTCTATTTCAATTCCGGTTGCTTCTTTAACCAATAAAATAATTTCTTCTGAATTGGCGGCATCCCTCATCGCAGAAGTGGCGCATGCTTTCATTGCTTTTACTTCATAAGCATTTGATAAATGGAGAAAGCCACGCATGGTTTCCAGGAACAACTGCACTTTTTTATCAGAAATTTTTCCCGATTCAAAAACGTCGAAACCCAGTCGCAGCGGTACTCTTACCAGGCTTAATTTCGTAAAGCATGCTTTGTTATTTTCTTCGTCAGTAACTTCTGTTACCAGTAACCGTGCTGCATTGCTGCCAATATCTATTGCCGCGAGTTTCAAATCTTAATATTTTTTTCTGAGTAGATAATTATAGATCCGGATCTGCGAACGTACCTTTTTTGTACCATCTGCCTGTACATACCGGTTTGAAAGTTCGTTATCCAATATCCTTGCTTTCACATTATCGCTGAGCTGGATCTCCAGGATATCTTTCAATTCCTTTTGAATATTTTTATCATAAACCGGGCACGCTGCTTCTATGCGATGATCGAGGTTTCTAACCATCCAATCAGCAGAAGAAATAAAGTATTTTTCTTTTCCATCGTTGTGAAATACCATTACCCTGGCGTGTTCCAGGTATTCGTCAATGATACTGATCGCCTTTACTTTTTTCTTAAATTTTTTGTTCTCTGTAAACATGCAACATATTCCCCTTATGATCATTTTGATTTTTACACCCGCACGCGCCGCTTCATAAAGTTTTAAAATTAGTTCTTCATCACTCAGCGAATTTAATTTCAAAATAATTGAAGCTGGTTTATCCTCTTTCGCGTTTTTAATTTCTTTATTGATGAGTGTAACGATGTGCTTCCTCATATTTACCGGGCTTACCCATAATTTATTGCACGCCTTTAGTGATTCAATGTTCTTTGGATTTTCCAGGTAATTAAAGATCCTGTTTACATCGGCCATGATCTGCGGGTTGCTTGTAAGCAGGCAATGATCTCCATATAGCAGGCTGGTCTTTTCATTGAGATTACCGGTACTCACAAATCCATATTGTACGATCCGGTTGTTTAATTTCTTTTTGATCAGGCAAAGTTTTGCGTGTACTTTCAGATTGGGCAAGCCTACAAAAACTTTTACCCCGGCGTCTTCCAATATTTCTTTCCATTCGATATTTGCTTCCTCATCAAAACGCGCTCTTACTTCAAGAATTGCTGTTACTGATTTTCCATTTCGCACCGCATTTGTAAGCGCGTTGATGACATTGGAATTTTCTGCAAGTCGATAACAGGTTACTTTAATGCTCATTACATCCGGCGCGATGGCAGCTTCACGCAAAATGTCTATTACAGAATCAAAAGAATGGTAGGGAAAATTTAAAAGTACATCTCTTTGTAGAATAACTTCCATTACGCTCGTTACGTTTTGAAGAAGCGGATGAATAAAGGGTTTTTTGCGGACGCTTCTTTCATGAAAAAGCTCATCCGGAAAATTCATAAAATCTTTGAAATTGTGAATCCGTTCGCCGGATTGAATAATATCTTTATTTGAAAGCTCCAGCCTTTTGATTAAATAATTCAACAGGCTGCTGTCAATTTCTTTATCAAAAGTGAACCGCACCGGCTTTGCCTTTTTACGGTTTTTTAAGCCTTTCTGTATCTTTTGAATGAGTGACGTGGTAAGGTCGTTGTCAATATCTATTTCCGCATCCCGTGTTACTTTTATAATATTTGAGGAAAAAGTATCATAGCCAAAAAAAGAAAAAATTTGCGGAAGGCAAAACCTGATGATATCTTCAAGTAGAATGATATACCGGTAATTTTCTTTCGCCGGAAGTATTATAAACCTCGACAACCTGGAAGGCACAGAAACGAGGGCAAAACGGTCAGGAACAGATCCATCAGTTTTCGATAATTTACAAGCCAGATAGATGGATTTATCATTCAAGGTTGGAAATACGCGAAGGTTTTCCAACATTAATGGAACGATGTTGCTTCTGACGCAATCGCTAAAGTAGGCAAGAACAAATTCCTGCTGTTCTTCGTTTAACTGTTTTTCATTGAGAATAAATATTTGCTGCTTTCTTAATTCTTCAATGATAATTTTCCAGGTCCGGTTAAATTGATTCTGATGGCCGGTTACTTTAAAATTAATTTCTTCCAAAATCATTTCCGGTGAAGATTCCAGGTGCATATTCGCCTTGTTTCCAAATTGCAGCATTCGTTTTAAAGTAGCTACACGGACTCTGAAAAATTCATCAGAATTGCTTGAAAAAATACCGAGAAATTTGATCCGTTCTTTTAATGGAACAGTTTCGTCTCCGGCTTCCTGGAGTACTCTTCCATTGAATGCAAGCCAGCTGATATCCCGTAAAATTATTTTTCGTTTGTCCATTACCGTTACTGTTACTCATTGCCACTGATCCTCCTGATAATTCCTGTTGTTGAAAATCCTTCTTTTATAGGAATGATTTCTATTTTGCCTCCGTTTTCGAGTACTTCCTTGGAACCGACCATCGTTTCAATTGTGTAATCACCGCCTTTTATCAACACGTCTGGTTTTATAATTTTTATTAATTCCAGTGGCGTTTCTTCATTAAAAATTACTACCGCATCCACCATAATTAATGAAGCGATAATTAGTGCTCTTGAATTTTCATTGTTTACCGGGCGGCTTTCTCCTTTTAATTTTTTTACAGAAGCATCAGAATTTACCCCAACAATTAACACATCTGCAAAAGAAGCCGCTTCCGATAAAACTGCAATGTGTCCCTCATGTAAAATATCGAAAACGCCATTGGTAAATGCGATCGTTTTACTTTTCAATCTCATCCTGATTACTTCCTGCTTTATTTCTTCAACCGTAAATATTCGTTGGTTCAATGTGTCGCTTTTTTTCATTCTTATTTTTATTTTGATAAATTAATAACCCGAAGCATATAATTCCTACTGCAATAATAATACCCGTGGTAACGCCCCACATCAACCATCCAAAAGAAATATTATCTACATTATAAATAAGAAGTACCTGCTGCACTGCAATCGGGAAAGCACCTAATCCGCCGGGAGAAACGATCATCGCCAGCGTAGCAAGCGAAAGAACACTGAACGCCGCGCCGATCCCGAGAGAAGAAGTGGCAGACAGCGCAGAAAAGCCGATGTAAACTTCCAGGAAATAACACGCCCAGATGAAGGCGGTATGCGCCAAAAATTTTTTTCTTTTTTTTAAGTGCAATATGGTCGAAAATCCCTCCTTTAAACCGACATGAAGTCCTTTTACTTTAATAATATAGGGATGATGTTTGTAACGACTGAATATCCATTTTGCAATCAGAAAAAATATTGCTGCAAGAATTAAAATAATCAAAACAATCAGCCAGACAGGAACAGCATGTTTGTATTTTCCAATCTGCGTGATCTTTGTTTTTATAAAATCGCTCACCGTTTCTATCTGGATCAAAAAAGTGATCACAATTAAAAAAGCATAGCAAAAAAGATCCAGAATCCGTTCGATTAGTATCGTTCCAAATAGTTTCGTAACAGGTATTTTTTCATAGCGGCTCAGCAACGTACATCTCAAAATCTCGCCTGCCCGTGGTAAGAAAGTGTTGGCAAGATAACCGCACATGACGGTGTAAAAAGTAGTGGATGTTTTTGGCTTGTACCCCATTGGTTCTATCAGGATTTTCCACCTGACGGCGCGGCTGATATGACCTAGAACCGTCAGGATAAAAACAGGGATGAGATATATATAATGAGCATGCTGTAATGATTCCCTGAATTGAATTTTTTGTGATGGTGTCATTTTACTCAGCTGCCACCACGTTAAAAAAATTCCTACACCAAGGAAGATGAGGTATTTTAAAACAGTGAGAAGTTTTTTCTTCATAAAAAGGCTACAAGATAATAAACCAATGGTAAATTAATGGTTTATTAAAAGATTGTCAATTAATCTCACATCATGGAGAAAAGCTGCGATGAGGAGAATCATGTCTTCCTTTTCATTAAAATCTGTTAGTAAAACAAGATCGTTTTTCCTGGCCAGCTCCAGATATTCCACGTTGAACCCATTATTTTTCAAATCAATAACGGCTTTATTTTTTAAGCTTAGAAAATTTTGCTTGTTGCGGTTCTTTTTTATGGAAGCCAAAGCCTGATGCAATTGGGCAGCATGAATTCTTTCAGAAGGATCCAGTCTTAAATTCCTGCTGCTCATAGCAAGGCCGGTTTCTTCGCGAAGAATCGGGCAAATGACTAATTGGACATTTACTTGCATCAGTTCAATTAATCTTTTAATTACCATGCATTGCTGAAAATCTTTTTGCCCCATAAAAAGAAAATCAGGTTGAACAATATTTAATAATTTCTCTACTACCAAACACACTCCCTGGAAATGTCCCGGCCGGAATTTCCCTTCCAGGATTGTTTCCAGGTAACCTAAATCAAAATGTTTTTGCCGTGATTCTTCATTTGGATAAATTTCTTTTTCATCAGGAAGAAATAAAATGTCGCAGCCATTTGACGTTAAGAGGAGAATATCCTGTTCGATTGTCTTTGGATATTTTTTAAAATCTTCGGCATTATTAAACTGTGTCGGATTTACAAAAATACTGGCAACTGTAATTTCAGCCGTCTTTTTGCTTTTTCTTAAAAGAGACAAATGTCCTTCATGCAAGGCACCCATCGTCGGAACAAAACCGACGGAACTGCCGGAAACTTTTGTTTTTTGGATCCGTTTTTCCAAATCTTTTGCATATTTATAAATAGTCATAAATCCGTTGTAATTGAGTTCAACATTGAGTTGCACATTTGTATGAACGAAAAAAATGGTAACTTTGCCGCCTGTTAAAAAAAAGATTAAGCTAATTAACCATTTGTAAATGTCGACAAAGAAAAGAATTTTATTCATAGCCAACGAAATGTCTCCTTATCTTGAGAT
>Ga0134125_10004914_pt1 | contig 15244 bp, 14 predicted proteins | sample KB31751_FD_96464 | JGI IMG/M metagenome (GOLD analysis project Ga0134125, IMG submission 96464) | Terrestrial soil microbial communities with excess Nitrogen fertilizer from Kellogg Biological Station, Michigan, USA - KB3-175-1 | ecosystem: Environmental > Terrestrial > Soil > Unclassified ... | reverse complement strand
TTTTTTTCTTCTTCTATTCTATTTTTTTCTTCTTCTATTCTATTTTTGTGGTTTTTTAAGTCCTTATTTTCTGACTCTAATTTGCTTATTAAAGCGTTTAGTCCATTGTTTCCTTGCTCTGTTTTATTGTCTTCGTTCATTTGGTCGATTTGTCGGTGAATGTCTTTTAAGGAAGAAGTAGAAGTTTGGCGGGAATGAGTTGGGCGGGAAGAAGTGTCATTCTGGATATCATTTTGGTTATCACGAACTGATGGAGTTTCTGTTTGTAATGACTGGGAGGCATGAGAAGAAAAATAATCATTAGCATTGGTATTGAGTGGCGCCGGAGAATTAGTAGTTTTAGTGTTGGTGATTGAGTTAATGGCGACGCTGCTATTGTTTCGACTACGGTTGCGGAGAGAGCCTCCGCTCGTTCGTTTGTTATTTTTTAGTTCGTCAGCAAGAGAAGAACCACCGGGATTACCAACTGTTCTTTCCTCAAAATATACCGAACTAGCACGAGAAATAGGACGGGAACCGCTGCCGTCCGAGCGGACGGAACCTCCCGAACTTCTAATTTGTTTCACAAGTTCAATATTTCTGTTAACTAATGTCTGTTTTTCTCCTCGCCAACTATTTCTTTCTTCCTCTAATTGTCTATATAAACTTTCATTTTGGTTAAGCAGATCCTCATTTCTTTCACTGATGGTTTCGAGTGATTTTTGGAATGTTTCTTCTGCCTCTTGTAGTCTTTCCTCCAATTCTGCTATAATTCCTTCATAATTTTCTTTATTTTCTAAAACAGCAACTTTTATTTCTTCTTCCCTTTGTGAATTAGCGTATTCTTCTAAAGTTCTTTCTAATTCTTGGCAGTCATTTTCAAGTTTAATTTTTTCTTCGTTTAGTTCTTGGTTTTTTTTAGTAATTGTCTTATTGGTTGCTTCCAAGTCTTCAACTTTTTTGTTTATTTCTTTTAGTTCTTCACAAATATTTTCTTTTTCTTCCCTCAGTTCATTAAAAACGCGAAGAGAGCTATCTCGTATTCCTTCTAAGTGTTCTTTATCTCTTAGCCAATCAGTTCTTTCTATTCCTAGGCTGAAAATAAATTCGTCCTTTCTTCTTAATTCATTTGTTAACTCATCGTTTTTTCTAACACTTACTCTGTAATTTTGAACTAGTTCCTTATATTCTTCTTCTTTTTCCTTCATCTCATTATTTTTATTTGTCAATATTTCTTCTATTTCACCATCATTAAGAAGCTCTTTTTTTAGCAATTCTTCGAAATTTTTATTATCTTCAGTTAATTCTTTTATTTTCTTTTCTAATATTTTAATTATTTCATTCATAGTAGTTAATATTATATTGGGCTTATTTAATGTTGATTTCTATTAATGTTAAAAGTTGGGATTTCAATTTGATTTTGTTGTAGTTCCTTTTGTAATTGGGAATAACGGGAGTTTAGTCAGACCAATTGACTTTTAATTTTGGTCAGAAACTCAGTTTTGTCTCAAAATTCTTGAAGTTTTGCTCGATAATCAGGGGGATAGAAAATCTTTTGCTGCTGGCAAGTGGCTTGATAAAAAAATCCTTCCCCTGGGCTATCAATGTGAAAAAATTCGGCGTGGGTTTCTTGGCAGATTTTTCCTCTCTGTTGGAAACTTTGATTAAGTTCTCTTTTTAATTGCTTTAATTGTTGGATTCCTTGATGAAGTGCCTTTAAATAGGAGTGCATTTCCTTCTGGTGATAGTCAACGGCAGATATTTTTCGCTGTTCTTTTACTCATTTCCTTATTCGGGAGGATTTTTCTTGTTTTTCTAAATGCTTCGAGGCTCCGGCACTGTGTCCTTGACAAAGTGGAGAAGGTGAAATATTGTTCTCTCGACAGTCTTTAATTAAGCATTTTTCTCCTTCTTTTTCAATTATTCCCAGTCCCTTGGTTAGGGTTAATTGTTTAGCATTGATTTTGATTAATTTTTGGGAGCAAGTTAAACTGCCAAAAAATTGTAAGTCTAGTTTAAGTAATCCCAACGGTGGGAGGGCTGTCTTTGGCTTCCCGACTATGCCCGCTTCTCGGGAGGCTCAAATTTGCTCTCTCTCTCTCTCTCTCTCTCTCTCTACTTGTTTGTCTAAATAATAACAAACTTCTTGGTAATGATAATAACTTTGACTTTTGGGAAAGATTGAAAACCAGACTTCGTGTATAAAGTTCTTTCTTATAATGTCAACTTTTGTAACTCTTTATTATTGTTGTTATTGTTAAGTTTTTTAATTTTATATTATTGATATTGTTCATAGCCTTTTTATTTTTTAATATATTCGTTAGTTCCTTTATGTATTTAGCAACATTATCTGTTTTTCACTTTTCTTTTTTATCATGTTTTCTTATATTTAACTCTAACGCTAAATTTCAACCTAAACAAATCTCAGCAATATTTCATTGACTTTTGCTAATTCCTCCTCATTTAAGCGATTAACGGCTAACCCTGATATTCTTTCTTTATCAATACCCTTTATTGGTCGACCGTAACCTTTCCGCTATTATTTATCCTTTACCTTGCTGGCAATTTTATCTCACGCTGCTATTTCTTTATTGCGTTCTTTATTTTGGGTGGCTAAACGGGCATCACGGCGTCAAATCTCTTCCTCGTTTATACCTTTATCCAAAACTTCGTCATAAACTATTTGGTAATTGAGATGCTTTTCGTCTAAAACTGCTTTTGTTTTGCCGGCTTCGGCAGTTTTAATGATTAATATTCTCTCACACTTCTATTAATTCTATTTCTACTTAATGTTTTTGGGCATTTAACTTTTTAAAAATTTATTCCTTCATCTTAACTTATTTTACTGTTTTGGATTACTTCATCCTAGTAATTAGGAAAAGTTTTTTTTTTGAGTTTAATGGATAATAGTAAATAGTAAACTTAAACTAATATTAAAGTCATCAAAAAAGTACTCAGAACTTTCCCAATTCTTTCTAAAAAAATAGTAAATGGTTTTTTATTTTTTTGAACCGGGTCTTGGGATATTTAAACCTTGCTTAGTATTTTTTGTAAAGACTTATAATGAACCTTAATTTTACTAATTTCTAATGAGTTATCTGTGATTTCTCTAACTTTTCAAAATATCGTTTGGATGGAACCAGCAATTACACCGACTTCTACAAAGTCTTTAATTTCTCAGTTATTTCCGTGCATTCTTACATAAACAAGACAAAAGAGGATATTTAACCCAGGAATAATTAAATTAGGCAAATAAGAAAGAGTTTTGTTTTTCAGAGAAGTACGTGTTTTTTGGAAATTAGAATCAATTAATTTTTTGACTTCCTGCGGATTGGATTGTTTTTCTAAGTACCTTTCCGCGGCTAAGTTTTCCTGTTGACGAAATTTGTTCTGTTTTTGATTTATCTTTTTTTGAACTTTATAAGCAAAAAAACTTAAAAAGGCGATAATTAGAGAAATGATTATGAAAAAAGAGATAGCAAAAACCCGAATCGGAGAGTTGTCTTTCCCAAACTTATCCACAAAAATAAGAGTCAGAATAATGTTAACAATGGCTGAATATATCCGTTGAGGAATTGAAACAAAAAGGGGTACAAATAATTCGGCTTCTCCAATAAAATTGCTTGATATTTCTTGTTGATATAAGCGAGCGTTTTTGGGTTTTTTTGTACTTCGACTAATTATCAGTTTTCGCAAATTTTTACGGCATAGTTCTAAAGTGTAGTTTTTTCAATAGTCACAGACCAGATTAGCCAACAAACTACCAATAAAAAAGCAGAAAAATGTATAAAATAGCAGGCCTCCGCGGGTTTTGATAGCAATGGTTTTAAAAAAGAATGAAGTTGGAAAGGATGTTTTTTCATAACTCCAATTTTTTAATCCAAAAACTGCTTGATAGTAAAAAAAGGATGAAAGAAAAGTAAAAAAGTATCAGATAATTAATTCTTTGCGAAGTTTTTTAAGCAATCAGGAGTAAAGGGGGAATTTTCGATTTTGGGATTCGGACATAAAACTATTTTATTATTTTGCTTTTGCTATTATTTATAACTGCTGACACTGTGGACAAAAAAAGGTTCCCCGGCCGTTAATCTCTTTACTTTCAATCAAAGCAGCACATACATAACAAGGCTTTTTGGCCCGAGCGTAAACTTTTAATTTAGTTTGATAAACACCTTTTTGAGCCAAAGGATTAATGAAATCAAAAGCCGAAGTTCCTCCTAATTTTAAGGCTTCTTTTAAAATAGATTGTGCCACCGAAACTATTTTTTCTACTTCTAAATAAGTAAGTTCATGAGTTTTTTTTAAAGGATGTATTTTAGTGAAAAAAAGTATTTCCGAAGCATAGATATTACCAATTCCACTAATGATATCTTGCTCTAATAAGGCAATTTTAATGGGTATTTTGCGTTTTTGGTAATGAGCAAAGAGATATTTAGCATCTACCGGCTCATCAAGTAAATCAATTCCAATATCCTTATAAGGTTTTAGTTTTTGATAGTCTGCTAAAGGTTGTAAGCGAAAATTTCCAAAGCGGCGAGCATCACAATAAATTAATTTCTTTCCATTACCGAGGTGAAAAATTAAACTAATTGAATCTTTTTGTTCCGGAGTAAGCAGACTTTCCTCGACAAAATATTTTCCAGTCATTCCTAAATGACTAATTAAAACATGGGTATCCAAAATAAAAAACAATCACTTACCCTTTCTTTCTAATTTATGAATGGCTTGTCCTAATAGTAAATCAACAAATTCTTTTTCGGTTAATTCTTTAATTAATTTGCTATTGTAAACCTCTACTTTTTGAATAGCTTGATTAATTGCTCCAGACTTTATTAAAATTTGTCGGACAGTTTCAACTTCGGGTAGTTCAGGCATTATTACTAATTTTACGGTAAAAATATAATTGTGTATGGAATTAGCAAAAAAAAAAAAAAAAATATTTTAATTTTTGCCTTTGCGAGTGGGATAATTAATTTGCTCTTAATTATCAGTTTAGTTGTAGTTAGTAACAAATATCACCAGCCTAATAAAAAACAACAAGAGATAGCAACTGAAAGACCTCCGATAAAAAGCCTTCCTCCTTCGGAAGAAGAAATTAAAAATGCCAGCGACAAAAACTACCAGCGACGAGGCAACTGTCAATTTTGCCAAGCCACTGGTCTTTTGGAAGAACTAGGAGAAAAAGATTTGCCAGATTTAACTGCCAAAAAAAGAATTGGAGCAGTAAATAGTTTATTTGTAAAAGCAAGAAGTCTTTTTGAAAAAGGAATGGAACTTCATGAAAGCGAATGATTAGAAAAATCAACTCGCGAGAAAATTACGGAGTGGGTGGAATTTAGCGGAGGCAAAGATGAAGTCATAGTCATTTTAAAAAAAACCAATCGTTTATTAAAAAGCAAAACTGAGGTAGACCAAAACCTGGCTATAAAACTAATTGAGAACGAAATTTCCGAGGTTAATGATTATCTTCGAGCGGTAATTAAAACTGGTTGCAAAAAACTTTTTGAACTAAATCCTAATTTAGTGTGAGAATGAGAAGTTTATGTTTTAGTAAATAATGAAAGTTGAGGCAATTCTAATGGAGTTCCGTTATTGTTGGCTTTCTATAGTGCTTATTTTAAAAAACCGGTTCCTAATAATGTAGTTGCCACCGGTGCAGTGGATAAAGAAGGTAATATTGGAGCCATTGGTGGTTTGCGAGAAAAAATTATTGCAGCGGTGGAAGCGGGAAATAAAAATTTAATCTTACCAGCCGACAAAAATTATGACAGTGTCCAAAATAAAGTGCTTATTCCGGCTGACTCTAAATGAATTTCGGATGCTAAATTTGCTGAATTTAGTCAAAAATGAGCCGATAAACTAAAATATCACCCAGTTAAAAATGCAAAAGACTTATTAAACTTATTAGAAAGGGATTTTAAGTAAAACTGGCATTTTAATTTATAAATTTATTGACCTCTTCAATAGTTCAGACAAGGCAGGAACAGTATCCTTTTTTCGCAATTCGTCTAGTTCTAAATAAACTCATCCTGAATTTAATTTTTCAGGTTCTTTGGTTTTTGGCTGGCCGGTTGCTTCTACTTTATAAAAATAAACTTCAAATTTATTTTTGTGATCGCTAAACTGGAATAATAGTTTGCTGATTGCTTTGACGTCCATGTCTGTTTCCTCCTTGACTTCCCTTTTTAGTGCTTCTTCATGAGTTTCACCCATTTCAACCTTGCCTCCTGGGTTTTGCCACTCTCCTGGTGCAATGCTACCAAGAGATCTTTGGGAAACTAAGAGACGATTTTTAAGGTCAAGAATTACCGCAACTACTACAGAAGGATAATTTATTTTCAGTTTCATTTTAACTATTAATGTTAAATTTTTTCAGTTCTTCAACTATTTGGTGGTCTAACTCGCATATCTTTTTGCAATAGCGAGGCAATTTGTAATAGCAATCAAAAGCATTTCGAACAAGGGTAAATCACCAAAAAAATATACCAATTACAAAGATTAGAATTCGGAGTACATTATATCATTCTCATCCCATTTCCCCTCTAAAAAAAATAGTGCCTTTTTGTAAAAATAAGAAAATGTAAACTACCAAAAAGAGAAATCAAAGAGCATTTCGTTGATAATCTCATAACATTCGGTGGCATAAATTATCCCTTTTAACTTCTCAGTAATGTTTTTTTTGGAATAATTCAGCCAATTTAGAGTTCATTTTGTTAACAACTAACCATTTTTTTCAGCCGCTTTCAATCGCTACTGCCTAATAGAGAACTTTTTCGTAAGTGTCTTTTTTGTTTGGTGGTTTTGCTATAAGCCAGGTGGGAGGTGTAAGCCCGTCAGTGTTTTAATTTTCCTTTTGATAGAGTTTTAAAGCGCTTAACAAGTGCTTTTTTAGAGTGATGTTTTATGGATGACATATATTATTAGTTTTAGGCCAATGATAAATTACAGCGTTGTATCAAAATTATTTAATTTTTCTTGATTTTTTACGAAAAATCCACACAATACCTCCAATTGCTAATATTCCTCCTATCCCTAATATTCAAGGTAAATATTTAACTTCATTCGGTTTGCTGCTGGAACGATTAGTTTCGAAACTCGAAGCGTCAAGAGAACTTATTCCTTGGGATTGTAAATAATTTTTTAAGTCTTGTATTTCTGGAACGTTAGCCACTGGGATAATTTTATTCTCTTTTTTATTTTTATAAGTGATTATTCAATTTTCTCCGTCTAATTCTATTTTTTGGACATTATACTTTTTAAAGTATTGTTTAATTGAACTAGGAATAACTGCACTAGGGTTGTTTTTTTTCTTTTGCTGGTCAGGATTGTTGTCAGAACCATTGTCGTTGCTAGGTTTTTGGCCCCCATTTCCATCTTTATTGTTTTCTTCGTCTCGGTCACTAGACTCATCATTTCTCTTGCCCTTTTCTGGGTTTTGACTACTTTGTCCTTTTTCATTTTTTCTACCAGGAGGAGATGGATTTTGGTTATGGTTGTCGTCATTTTGATTCGGTTGTTGGTTGTCATTATTTTTGGTTGGTTCCCCAGTTGATTTATCTTTTTTTGGAGCACTTAGTTTTTCCGTGCTTTCTTCTTCTCATCTTTCATTCTTTATTTTCTCAGCAATTTTTTCCCGCTCGACAAAGTTATAACCTTTGCAATTTGCTCCTCCGTTTCAACGATAATCACTAGTGCCTGTTTTCGGAACAATTCAAAAATGCTCTTGATTATCAGGTGAGCCGTTCCCTATATAGGCAAAAAGATTAAAATGCCAGACTGGAGATCCAAACTCGTCTGGATCGCCTCTTTTCAATAATTTCTGGTCCAGACAATCCTTAATGTGGGATTGTATTAGTTGATAAGAGTCATCTCAACCATTTATTTTTTCTACCCCCTGACCAGTAAATTCCTTATTCAAAAAATTAATTCAATTGTCTTTATTTTTTTGGTATATAGGAACAACATGGATATGTGTGTGAAAAACGTACTGACCCGCTTCTCTGCCTGCATTAGAATTGATATGAAAACCTATTACTTGGGGGTTTTTTTTAAATTTTTCAATAACTTCTCGCAAAAGTGGAATTACTCCTTTTTTTCAAATTTCTTCCTCCATACCAGAAGCAAGGTTAGAACTATGTTCAAAAGGAATAATCATAGAATGTCCCCAACTCTTAGCAGTATCACAAATAATAGCAACAGCATGATTATTTTTTGCAATATCGGCAAATTCTTTTCAAGGATAGCAAAAATTACATCCAGGCTTTATTTTCTTTACATTTTGAACTGCCATTAGTAAATTGTTAGTTTTCTTTCTCTAAATTATATTTTAAACAATATAACTATAATACCCTCATGATATTTATATTCATGATATAAAAAAAGCCTTGAATTAGTAGCGGTATTCACTAGATCACCAACTTTGACAACCCATGGATCAAAAAAAGAATTTTTACAAATTGCAAAAAATTGATTTAGTTCTACGATAATTAAATTATAAGAATTAAAAAAATAATAAAGAATGCAAAGATAAAAGTTGTTTTTACTATACTTCTTGAGTACTTTTTCGTTGAAATTTTTCCCTTTCTTTAAAGCCTGACCCAACTGGTACTAACTGACCAGCAATTAAGTTTTCTTTACATCCTCGTAAGTAATCGACAGGTTGATATAAAGAGTAATTGACTAAACTTTTTAAGGTGTTTTGGAAAGAAATCCCAGCTAAGAAAGAGTCTGGATGAGAAGCTAAATCTTTTAGGCTAGAAATGATATTTTTAAAGGAAGCGGGCTGTTTTTTATTGGATAATAGTTTTTGATTGATTTTTTCTAATTGCTGATAATTTACCAGATCGCCAACTAGGTAATCACTATCTCCACTATTGGTTATTTCTACTTTGGAGAGCATTTGTCGAGCAAAGATTTCAATGTGTTTTTCGTTAACATCTATTCCTTGGTTATCGTACACCTTTCTTACTTCCTCTTTAATGTATTCCTGACACTTATCTCGCCCCACAATTTCTAGGAGTTCTTCTAAATCTATTTTTCCACCAGTGAGTCTTTCACCTTTTTTTACCTGATCTCCTTGGCTAATTCGCGCTTTCTTTTTTTTGCCAAGAGGATAAACAATTTCCTCTCCTTCATCACTTTTTTGTTTGATTATTTTTTCTTCAACATTGATTATTTTTCCACCTGCCTTAGCCAAAATAGATTTTTCTTCTTTATCGGGTTTAATATTGTCAAATATTTGTTTAACTTTTGGTAAACCTTGGGTAATGTCTTCATCACCAGCGATTCCACCACTATGGAAGGTTCGCATAGTCAATTGAGTTCCAGGCTCACCTAATGATTGAGCGGCGATCACTCCGACTGCGGTTCCCATGGCAATTGTCTCTCCTGGTTTGCTCAAATCCAGGCCATAACACTTCTGACAAATACCCTCAACTAATTGGCAACTTAATGGAGAAAATGCCCAAGCTTCCTTGACTTCTCTTTCTTGAATAATCTTTATTTCTTTTTCCAACAAAAGGGTATTTCGAGTTAAAATAACTTCCCCTTTTTTGCCGGATATGTCCTGGGCTAAATAGCGTCCGTAAACTCTTTTGCTGAGCGGCAAACTACCTTCTGTGAAAAACGTTCCTGTATTTGTTCCACAATCAGGAGAAATAATCGACAGATTTTGGGTGGATTCCACTAAACGTCGAGTCAGATAACCAGCTTCGGCAGTTTTCAAAGCAATATCAACCATTCCTTTCACTGCCCCATAAACTGAAATAAAGAACTCAAAGGGTGTTAAACCTTCTCATAGAGAAGAGGTAATGGGAGTTTCAATCACTTCTCCTAAATAATTAGTAGTATTACCACGCATCCCAAAAATTTGCATCAGACTCTCATCACTAGCCCGAGCACCAGAATCTCAAATGTTATAAAAAGAAGTGTTTTCTTTCTTTTTTAAATTGGTTACCAGTTGCTCTTTTAATTTTTCCTTGCATTCTTCTCAAATTGCAATTTTTTTTTGTTTTCTTTCTTCTTCGTTATAAAAGCCTTGAGAAAAATGTTCATTAATTTTGCCTTCTTTTTTTTCGGCTTCGTCCAAAATTTTTTCTTTGTTGGAGATAATTCCTTCTAATTCAAAAGGTGGAATACTAATTCCAGAACGGGTGGCATAATCAAAACTAATCTTTTTTAATTGGTCGAGAAACTCCACCATTTCTGAGCGTGGAGTTATTCTTGCTAATTTATTTAAGAAGGTAATAATGTCCCTTTTTTTTCACCCGGCTAGTGGTTGATAGTCCTTTCATTTTTTAGCAATTTGGTCTATTTCGACCAAAACATCATTTTGATTACTTTCTTCGTTATATTTTTTTAGGTCATTGATATAACAAGGGAAACTAGTAGGTAAAATTTGATTAAAAATTACTTTCCCTAAAGTAGTAAAGAAGAATTGATTATGAGCGGTGGAAAAATCTCGGCCAACCAGGGTGGCTGGGACAGCAATCAGGTCGTGAAGACTTATTTTTCCTTTTTCATAACTTTTTCAAATGTTTCCTATTTCATTGTGAAAAACTACTTTTTTACTCTTAGTCTCCCTCGTTAAATAATAAATACCCAAAATCATGTCTTGGCTAGGAACATCTATCAAATAACCGTTTTTGGGATCAATAATGTGGTGGGGAGAAAGAATGAGTTCCTTGACTTCCTCGCGGGTTTTAGTAGTCATCGGCAAGTGAATAGCGATCTGGTCCCCATCAAAGTCTGCATTCAGAGCGGTAGTTATCAAAGGATGAAGTTCAATTGATTTACTCAATGTCAATTGTGGATAAAATCCTTGGATACTTAATCGGTGCAGACTAGGAGCACGGTTCGCCAAGACTGGGTGTCCTTGGATAATCTGGCCAAGAAGCGGGAAAACAACCGGGTCTTCCTGATTAAATAGTTGTTCTGCCTCCTTGACTGTGAAAGCAATTTTTTCTTTTAATATTTTTTGGATAATAAACGGCTTATAAAGGGTTAAAGCCATTTTGACTGGTAGTCCGATTTGATCCAGAAGTAGGTTGGGATTAGGCACAATTACTGAACGAGCTGAGTAGTCGACCCTTTTTCCCAAGGAATAACGACGAAGTATTCCTTCTTTGCCACTTAAACCTTGCAGCAAACTCTTGATTTCATTTCTTTTATAAGTCGAACCATAGATTACTTGGTCGATAGCTTTTTGTAATCCCCTTTTTTCATTATGGATAAGGTCCCGAAAAAGAATTCCAGAACCCTTGTTTGTATTTTTAATATTTTTTTCTTTCTTTGTGTTCATATTGATTAGCGTAAAATTATGCTAGTTCTTTGTCTAGTTCAAGGTAATATTTTATCCTTTCGCACCGCAAAATTATGCGATATAAGGAGTTGTTGTGCTGGTTAGTGGCAATAATGTCTTCTTCTTTAAGTTTGGTTACTGGTCGCAAACCGCAAGGAATAACTGGCAAACTATTAATGATCATTCATTCTAACTTTAAACCTGATTTTTTTAAACCATTCAGGAATTTTAATTTTTCTTGGTTGGTCTTTTGAGGAGCTTCTTTGGAGGCTTTCTTGGCTTTGTCTAATTCTGCGTCAACATCAATTCCTATCAATAATTCTCGAAAGGCCTCCGCACCGGTCCAAATTTTTACTCCGCAATGCTTTTCTAGGAAATCCAAATAATCCTCTAAAAAAATAACATCAGTGGCTTCTTTATTACTTTTTTCGTTCTTTTTGGTAAGGTTTTCGTTCAATTCTACTGCTTCCTCAATAATATTTTCGTTCAACTTTTTTTCTTGAATAATTTCTTGTAAAATGCTGCTAATTAGCAGTTGGTCCATCCTTTTCTCCAAAATTTCACCTTTTTTTAGTAGGTTAATTATACCATTGTCGATTACTACATAAGCACGGAGGTAAATAATATCTTCTAATTTTTTAGTGGGAATCCCTAATAACTTGCTTAAATTAGTAGCCAAAGTTTTAAAAAGAGCAATATTAACTACTGGTACCGGCAAGGAAATACGCCCCATTCTTCATCGTTGTAGATTCTTCTCGGCGATTAAAACTTCACAGCGCTCACAAGTTTGGTTTTTGTTTTCTTTACCTTTATATTTTCCACAATAGCACTCATAGTTAAGAAAAGGACCGAATATCCGAGGGTCAAAAAGTCCTCCTGGTTCAGGTTTGAGAGTGCGGACATTGATTACTTTGTGGCTGGTAACGTTACCAAATGAGAGTTGATTAATTCTTTCGGGCGGAAGCCAACTAATTTTTAATGATTTTATTAGGGACATATTCAATTATTTATTTTTTAGGGGATTTTCGGCTAAATGCTTCATAAAAGTCAATTTCTCGACCTTGATAGTCAGTGGCTTGGAGGTCAAATCCAATGCCACGTAAGTGTTGAAGTAAAAGATTGAAAGATTCGCTTTGATTGCTACGGAGGTCAATTTGGCGGTCAGCGAATAATAGAGAGTTTTGTAATGCATTTCGTTTATAGATGTCATCCGACTTGGCACCAGTTATTTCATTCACGTTAAAGGCTGCTCCATGGGCTCATAACCCTCAAATTTCCATTTCTCCGAACCTTTGTCCACCACCTTGCGAACGCCCCTTAACTGGCTGTTGGTAGATAAGTGAGTAAGGGCCGACATTCCGAGCATGAAATTTATCCGCTACCATGTGGTTGAGTTTAACCACATAAACGTAACCAGTGTAAATTTCGTGAGAAAAAGGCAGGCCAGTTTGGCCGTCAAACAATTTTCGCAGCCCATAATTTTTAATTCCAGCTTCTTGAACAATCTCTTTAATTGCTTCAGGAGAAGGAGAATTGAAAGGTCGACAAAGCAGTTTAGTATCAAGTTTATAGGCAGCTGAGGCTAGTATAGTTTCTAGCAACTGACCAATGTTCATACGGGTAGGAACACCAAGCGGATTAAAGATGATATCAATAGGCTTTCCCTCCTCGTCAAAAGGCATGTCAGCTTCGGAAACAATTTTAGCGACTACTCCTTTATTACCAAAACGGGTAGTTAATTTATCTCCAATCTCTATTTTTCTTTTTTGAGCCACATAAACTTCGACTAATTCCAAGTCATTTTTACTTTTAGTAATTTTTTTTCTTTTGACTTGGTAGACTATTCCTTCTTCCTCAGCCGGTAACCGAAGGGAAGAATTAACAAATCGCTGGGCTTTTTCTCCCAAAATACTCATTAGCAACAATTCTTCTTCGGCTTCCTTGTGGGGGCTAGGTTCAGGAGTTAACTTTCCAACGAGAATGTCATTTCCTTTGACTCTACTCCCAATTTTCGCTATTCCATTTTTATCGAGGTGAGGAAATTGATTTTTTTCGGCACGGGGAAAAGAAGAAGTAAATATTTCTGGACCATATTTAGTATTATGGCGGATAATTGTATGCTTTTTGACAAAAAAAGAAGTAAGAATGTCCTCTTTAACTAATCTTTCGCTAATGGCAAATCCATCTTCGTAGTTGTAGCCACCAAAACAAAAGAAGCCAACCCGCAAGTTATAACCCAATGATAATTCTCCATTATTAGCATGGTTTCCACAGGCTAGCATCTGCCCTTTCTCGACTTGATCGCCCTTTTTTACGAGTGGAAAAGAGAAATTAAGAATGTTTTTGTTGGAAACTACTAATTGTTCCAATGGATAAATTCTTTTTTCTTTATTCTTTTCTTTAACAATAATTTGCTGGCTGTCAACATATTCTACTGTGCCTTTTTCTTCGGCCTTAACTACTAATGGTGAATTGTTTAAAAGACTGGCTTCAATTCCACTGGCTACTAACGGTTCTTGATTTTTCAGCAGAGTTACTGCTTGCCGCTGCATGTTGGTTGCCATCAACATTCGGGTGGCATCATTATGGTGAAAAAAGGGAATTGTAGCACTAGTTACTGAATTTAAATGGTAAAAAGAACTATAAATGAAGTCTAGTTTTTCTCTAGGTACGCGGACAAAATTCTCCTGATAAACTGCCATCACAGTTTCTTCCATAATCCTGTTTTTTTCATCAACTTTTACGTTAAAGTGAGTTATGTATTTATCTTTTTCCTCTTCGCTAGTTAAGTAAACCAAGGAAGGGACAATTGAACCATTACGGACTGGAAAATAGGGAGTTATTATCTGCCCATCATCATTTATTCCCGCTTCAATTGTTATTCGGCGAACCAAGCCAGTGTTTCTCCCCTCAGGAGTTTCTACTGGATCATAACGACCGCTGAAGGAAGAGTCAACATTCCGGGCAGCCAAGGTGGCGTTGACCGAATTACGCCCCCCTAGCCCCATTACGCTTGACACTAAACTATCTGAAATAACCGCTAAGGGATTATTTTGATTTTGTAAGCGAACCAAAGCAGAGGTATTAAAAAAGTGTTTGATAAGGTTGTCAAAGTCTTTTAAGTTAGGTATTTTCAAGAAGTCTATTTTTTTTAATTGGGAAAGATAGTTGGTTAAATATTTATTGTCAATATCCTGCAAAAAGCCACCTAATTTGTTATCAAAAATGTTATAAACTAAGTCACCAACTCGGCGAATAATTTGGTTTTCTAACTTATCCTCATCTTCCCTTTTTTCAGTATTACCTAAACCATGGTGAAGGTTAATATAACCCACCACTGTACAAATTAAATCTGCCAAGTCAAAATAAGTTTTTTCTTCTGATAACTTTTCCCCAACCACTGAAATAGTTTTTTCTTTATTTATCGGAGACTTTATCTTAATAACATATAAGTCATTAGTAGAGTGAGGAATCTCAATGCTACTTATTTTTTTCTTTTGGAAAGCATTCTGTAAGGTTTCAAGATTTTTTTCTGTTAAAACAGCATTTTTTTTCAAAATTAATTTCCCTTGACTATCGTACAAATCCTCGGCTAAGGTTTGACTCTTTAGTTGTTGAATAAGGTCTATTTTTTGGTTGTATTTCCTTCTTCCCAATTTTCCAAGGTTAAAATAAGAGTTACCCTTGCTACTAGTAAATAAAAATCGTGGTAAACTGGTTGTGCCAGTTCCGATTTCTAATTCTTTAACTTCTTGGTAATCATCAGTATTTAAATTTTCTTCGTCAAATAGGGATTGCAGAAGTCCCAAAGGAACTCCAAAAGTTTTTAAGACATTTAGAAAGTCGACCACTAGTCCTGAATTGAGAAATTTCAATTCAATAGCCAATGGTTTTTTAGCACTATAAGAAATGCTAATCCAATGTCCTTTAAAAGGAATAATTTCCCCTAAAAATTCTTTTTCTCCC
>Ga0134125_10004913_pt1 | contig 15245 bp, 12 predicted proteins | sample KB31751_FD_96464 | JGI IMG/M metagenome (GOLD analysis project Ga0134125, IMG submission 96464) | Terrestrial soil microbial communities with excess Nitrogen fertilizer from Kellogg Biological Station, Michigan, USA - KB3-175-1 | ecosystem: Environmental > Terrestrial > Soil > Unclassified ... | reverse complement strand
TCGAGCTCCGGAGGGTGCAATGGATGTAAGAGCAATTCTCCTCATCGGAAATCCAGATCCAAGCGACACCGCAACATCCTCGGCTGATAGTGAGAGCTTCTCTGGCGTGCCGCTTTCGTTGCTTCCGGTCCTCGGAAAACCTCTCCTGCATCGCTTCGCCGATCGGCTGAAAAAGGCGGGAGTAGATTCCATCGCGGTACTGAACACCGGCGAGTGCTCTTCGCCGCTGGTCCAGGACTCGCGCCGTTCCGACTTCAAGTGGAAAGACGTTTCAGCTCAGCAAGCTTGGCGTGAAGCCGAAGAACAGTTCGATGAATTCGTGCACTCTGGCGCCGACCTTGTCCTGTTGGTCAGGCTGGGATCATACGCCGAAGTTGAAATCGATCCACTCATTCAATTTCATCTCGATCAGCGCAATCATGTCACGCAGGTAGCGAAGGAGAACGGCGCACTCGATTTCTTCGTGCTCTCCTCTTCGCGCCGCAACGATGCTGCGTTCCTATTGCGGAACAAGCTCGCCAGGATGCGCGTAGCGGCCAAGCCATTCATGACGCGCGGGTACGTTAATTCGCTGCAGAATGCCGCAGACTTCCGGCGTCTCGTGCTCGACAGTTTTTCGTTGAAGACCTCGATTCAGCCGGTGGGCGAGCAGGTTCGTCCAGGCATTTGGATCGGCAGCGGTGCAAGAGTTCATCGCAGTGTGCGGCTTGTGGCTCCGTGCTATGTCGGACCTTACAGCAAGGTTCGCAAAGGCGCGTTGATTACTCGCGGGAGTGCCATCGAACATCACAGCGTCGTCGATTGCGGCAGCGTGGTAGAAGCCAGCACGTTGCTTCCGCTGTCCTATTTAGGCGCTGGATTGGACCTGACGCATTCCATTCTGGGAAGTAAACGAATTGTGAGCGTGAAATACGGAGCCGAGGTTGAGATGGAAGACAAAAGCCTGGTTTCAGCCGTGCCCGCCACCTCCGCGCTCCGCACGTTGCAGGATGCCGCCAATCTCGCCACATTTGTCCCGCGTCAATTCATTCGCAGCTTCATTGGCGGTTCGAAGCCGAAGCCGGCACCGACGCAAGTTGAGTGCCCGTCCGGATTTGATACCGCTGCAGCAACTCGCCAGACCGTGCAAGAGCACGCGGCGTTGACTTCAAGTGTGATTGCCAGAGTGAGGGAATAGATGGAACTCAGCAGGCCCGTAGTCGTGAAACGCATGCCCGAGAAAGTAAATCAGCGCGAAGCTCGCAAGTTTCTTGTGGATGTCCAGCCATTCCTGAACGCGGACCGTCCACAACTTGTCTTCGATCTTTCTGCCGTACGACAGCTCGACGCCGCTGGTATTGAAATGCTCCTGCACTGCGTCTCCGAGGTCATGAAGCGCGACGGCGATCTCAAGCTCGCCTCGCTCTCGCCGCAGGCGGCCATGGTGCTGGAACTCACGCGGACGGATCGACTCTTCGAGATTTACGATACGTCGACAGACGCCGCGCGCAGTTTCTCCGGCTTCTTGCCCAACGCGATGCGTCCGATTCCTGTGTTCCAACAGCCCATCGCTACGGAGAGGTTGGCGGCTTAATAAGTTCATGTCAGTGCCGTCCGCGGTAGTGGATGGGTATCCGGTACAAGCCGGACCCATTCGCTACTGCGAACAGTACTGAACTCGTTAACGCGAACGCTATCGACGCCCGCCCAAGCTTCGCAATCACTGCAGAAACCTTGTTAACCACTTTCTACATCCAAAGCAGCAGCACGTAAGCAGCAGATGAACTCTGGCTCCGAAACAATTTCACTTCCCCTCCGCAGCGGTTGGCGATGGCGCTTAAATGACTGGCGCGAGCGCGGAGCTGCATCGCGCGTGCTGAGCGGCAGCATCGTGATGCTCCTCGGCTCCGTGCTGGTGGCGGGCATCAACTTCGGGTTTAACGTCTCGATGGCCCGGCTGCTTGGCCCGTCGCTGTTTGCACAAGTGGCTGCAGTGGTTACGCTGCTGATGCTCGCCTCTGCGGTGAGCCTCTCGTTCCAGATGGTCTGCGCCAAATTCGTTGCCCGCAACGAGAGCACATTTGGAAAGCTGGCCGTTTTCCACGGCCTGCGAAAGCGCGCATGGATTGTTGGCATTGCAATCGCCGTTGGACTGACGCTCGCGCAGAAGCCGGTTGCCGCTTATCTGCAGATGCCGAACTCTTGGGTGCTCGCTGTTTTCGCCTTGGGAATGGCCTTCTATACGCCGCTAGGCGTTAAGCGCGGCAACATGCAAGGACTGTGCGCATTCGGCGCACTGTCGCGGAATTACATCCTTGAAGCTGGTTCCAAATTGGCGTGCGCCATCCTGCTGGTGGAACTCGGCTATGGGGTGATGGGTGCCGTCGGCGCGATCTCAGCGTCAATTCTCGCCGCCGTTCTCATCCCAAGTCCCAAGGCACAAGATGACGCAGGCAGCAAGACGCTCGTTCCTGCATCTTTCCGAGAGGGGATGCAGGCGATCGTCTTCTTTGTCGGACAAGTAGTGATCAACAACATTGACATCATCCTGGTGAAGCACTTTTTTGCTTCAGAACTTGCCGGCTTGTATGCGGCGGTCGCGCTGGTTGGACGCGTGCTTTACTTCGCCGCTTGGTCGATTGTCAGTGCCATGTTCCCGATCAGCGCCGCGTCCAAAGAGGATCAGAACAAAGTTCACGTGCTGCTGCTGCCCTTGATGATCGTGTTGCTGATGTCGGTCGCGTTCGTGATTGTCCTGGCGCTCTTTCCAGGATTCATCATTCATCTGGTGCTTGGCGAAGGCTTCCGCTCCGCCGAGCCCTTGCTAAGTCTGTACGCGGTAGCCACCGGACTTTATGCCTTGGCTGTCGTGCTCATGACTTACGAAATGTCCCGCAAGATTGCGAATACAGGCTGGGTACAACTGATATTCAGCGGAGCGCTGGTCTTGCTGATTTACATGCTCCACTCCAGTTTGCGACAGGTGATCGTCGTGCAGATCGTGCTGATGCTGTTGATGCTGCTCGTAGTTTCACTCCCATTTTTGCGTTCCATCAGAAGTTTGCGATGGAAGGAGGTCAGATGATTCTCAAGCGCCGCATAACTGAGGCAGAAGTTATTGCCGAGTTTCTGAAGAATGAGTTCTATCAAAAAGAGTACGATCGCGACCGCGATCAGTACGAAGCCATCGTGCTCGATCCGGATCTGGCCGATGAAGCGCAAAACGCAGTTCGCCGAGCGCTGCTCTACCGCCGCCGCGGACACATGTGGCGCGAAGTGCCGCGCGATACCGTCTGGCACGAGGCCGAAATCGATGCCGAAGATCTAAGACGCATTCGGGTCTTCCCGCGCGCTCACTGGCGCAAGATCTCTGACGGCAGTTTCCTGCTGAGTGAGATTGTCAAACGTATTCGCGAGTCGGCAATCGCCAAGACCGATCCGGCCTTTTCGAAAATTCAACTGCTGCGCTATCGTCTGCAGCGCGATTCGGTGAACTCCGCCGTACTGCTGATCGGGGTTGACGAAGAACAACCGCTGACGATTCTCGAAGGCAATCACCGACTGGCAGCGGCGATGCTGGTGTCACCGCATCTGGTACACACCGGCTTCCGCATTATCTGCGGATTATCACCGCACATGTACGAGTCCTGCTGGTATGACACCAACATTCCGACTTTGTGGACGTACCTCAAAAACCGTTTGCGCAACGTGGTGGACAAAGAGGCGGACATCAGTCGGGCATTGGCACGGCTCGGCGAAGCCGACAGTGCCGACGCGCTCGGCACGGAGTTGGTGAAAGCCCAAAAAGCCGAAGCGAAGTAACAAAACGCTCGCGCGTGAGGGAGCGCCAAAGGCGCTCCTCACGCGATTGCAGTGGAAATTCAGCTACTCTGGAGTTGCTTCAGCTCTCATCTCCAGCCGTGCCAAAATGGGCCACCGCGCGTCGGTTGCCCTTCAGCTCTTCGCGGGTTGATTCCTCTTCCTTCTTCGGCCTAACATTCCTAAGTTCATTGAGGGCCAATCATGTCCAGCAGTGCGATCGCCACCCAGCTCAAGTCCTGTCCCATTTACATCAACGGCAAGCCGCAGATTTCGCGCGGAGAAGTTCTCATCCAGCACAATCCTGCAACCGGGGAGCCGGTTGCCGAAATTCCGCTGTGCACGTCTGACGAGGTTTCAGCCGCCATTGCGTCGGCGCAGGCGGCGTTTCCCGCCTGGAGTGCGATGCCCGTCCTCAACCGGTGCCGCGTGCTCTTCCATTTCCATGAGCTCATGGAAAAGCATGCCGACGAGCTGATCGCGCTCGTCATTGAAGAAAACGGCAAAGTTTACGATGAAGCGCGGGGCTCGTTTCAGCGTGGACTGGAGTGCGTCGAGTTTGCATGCGGCGTATCGAGTCTGATGATGGGTGAGACGGTGGAGCACGTTGGCGCCGATGTGGACGGCTGGTCCACCCGGCATCCGCTGGGCGTTTGCGTAGGAATCACGCCATTCAACTTCCCGCTGATGGTTCCACTTTGGATGTTCCCGGTCGCGATCGCGTGTGGAAACACCTTCGTGCTCAAACCTTCAGAGCGCGTGCCGCGATCTGCGGTGCGTCTGTTGGAGCTTGTGCACGAGGCCGGCCTGCCGGCTGGAGTGATGAACCTTGTGCACGGAACCAAGGACGTAGTTGATCAGCTTTTGACCGATCCACGCGTGAAGGCAGTTTCGTTTGTGGGCTCGAGTCCTGTTGCTAAGTACATCTATACCACGGCGGCTGCGAATGGGAAACGCGTGCAAGCGCTGGGCGGAGCAAAGAACCATTCGGTGGTGATGCCTGACGCCGATATGAGGCACTCGGCGAGCACGATCATGTCATCTTCCTTCGGGTGCGCCGGTGAGCGTTGCGTCGCGACCAGCGTGGTTGTAGCCGTCGCCGAGGCCGCCGATCCGCTGCTTGCTGCTTTGAAAAAAGCCTCCGACGATATGAAAGTTGGCGACGGTTCCGAGCGCGATACCATCATGGGGCCGATCATCAACAGCGAGGCCAAGAAGCGCATCCTCAGCTACATCGAGCTTGGGGAGAAGGAAGGCGCGAAGCTGGCGCGCGACGGCCGCAAAGATTCCTGCTGCGACTCCGACGGCTACTTCGTCGGCCCGACGATCTTCGATCACGTGAATCCATCGATGCGCATTGCGCGCGAAGAAATCTTTGGTCCAGTTCTGTCCCTTGTGCGGGCCAAGACTTTGCAAGAAGCGATCGATATCGTGAACGGTTCAGAATACGGCAATGCTTCTTCAATCTTTACCAAATCGGGACAAGTTGCTCGCGAGTTCAGCGCGAAAGTACAAACGGGCATGGTCGGCATCAACGTCGGCGTGCCAGCACCGGTCGCGATCTTCCCCTTCACGGGTTGGAAAGGCTCCTTCTTCGGAGATCTGCACGCTCTCGGTAAAGACGGCGTGAAGTTCTACACCGAAACTCGCGTCGTGACCTGTCGATGGGTCTAGGCAACGCCCAGTCGGCGATAAATCCTGCAGTGGCAAACTCACACGCAGTCGTCGTGGGAGCAGGTCCGAATGGACTCGCGGCTGCGATCGTTCTGGCGCAAGCCGGAATGCGAGTTGAAGTATTCGAAGCCGAGGCGCAACCCGGAGGCGGTGCGCGCACGATGGAGCTCACGCTGCCCGGCTTCCGTCACGACTTCGGTTCGGCTGTGCATCCGATGGCAGTCGGATCGCCCTTCTTCTCTTCATTACCGCTTCGGGAATATGGACTCGAGTGGATTCACTCGCCGTCGGTTGTTGCTCATCCACTCGATGATGGCACTGCCGTGTTACTTGAACGCAACCTTTCCGATGCCGTGCGGGAATTCGGCGAAGATGGTCAGGTTTGGGAGAAGCTCATGGGCCCGCTGGCAGGCTGTTGGTCGGAAGTCGCTCCCGATCTTCTCAGCCCGTTGCTGCGTATTCCACGGCATCCGCTGCGCTTGGCCAAATTTGGTTTGCGCGGATTGGCTTCGGCGAACTTCCTGGCCAACCATTATTTCCGTAGCGAACGCACAAAGGCCTTGTTCGCAGGAATGGCAGCACACTCTTTTCTTGCGCTCGACGAGCCAATGACAGCCGCCGTCGGACTGATCTTCGGAATCACGGCGCACGCAGTCGGCTGGCCGATCCCGCGAGGCGGATCACAATCGATTGCGAATGCCCTGATGGTCTATCTACAGAAACTAGGCGGAGCAGTGACAACTTCGCAAAGAGTGACAGATGTGAATTCGCTCGGCGATTTTACCGTCGCGCTTTGCGACGTCACGCCGCGACAACTCCTGCAAATTGCCGGGCAGCGATTCAGTCCAGCATATAAGCGTCTCTTGCAGAGTTACCGGTATGGACCTGCGGCGTTCAAAGTCGATTACGCGCTATCAGCGCCGATCCCTTGGAAGGCAAAGGAGTGCGCGCGAGCCGTAACGGTTCATCTCGGTGGGACCATGGAGCAGGTTGCGGAATCGGAGTACGAGACCAGACATGGACGTCAATCGGAGCGGCCCTTCGTGTTGTTGGCCCAGCCCACGCTCTTCGATTCGACGCGCGCACCGGAAGGCAAGCACATTGCCTGGGCTTATTGTCACGTGCCGAACGGCTCCACATTCGACATGCTGCCGCGCCTCGAAGCCCAGATTGAGCGCTTCGCGCCGGGCTTCCGCGATTGCGTGCTGGCGCGCCGAGTCTTCAAACCGGCCGATCTCGAGAGCATGAACGCGAACCTTGTCGGAGGAGACATCAACGGAGGTCTCGCCGATTGGCGGCAGCTCATCCTTCGTCCAACCTGGCGCTACTACACGACTCCGGCCAAGGACATCTATATTTGCTCAGCCTCAACGCCACCGATGGGCGGCGTGCACGGGATGTGCGGTTACAACGCTGCCCAAGTGGCGCTTCGAAATCTCAAACGCCTCACTTAGCCGCGATGAACTTCAGACAAACCGGCGCCGGTACTTTCACTTCCTGCCCGGTTGCTGTGAGACGGCCGGTACTGCGATTGATGCGAAAGACAACGATGTTCCCGGTGTCCTGGTTCGCAACCAGCATACGCGAGCCAGTAGGATCAACCACGAAGCTACGCGGCGTTCTGCCTTTCACCGAGAAGTTGTCAATCAGCCGCAGCGTCCCTTTCACTTTGTCGATGGAAAAAACTGCGATGCTGTCGTGCCCGCGATTTGAGGCAAACAGAAATCGTCCATTTGGATGGATCGCAATTTCCGCCGCAGTATTCTCTCCGGAGAATCCTTTGGGCAGCGCGGAGATTGTCTGCAGCGGATTCAACACGCCATTCGCAGCGTCGTAGGAGAACACTGAAACCGTGGACTGCAGCTCGTTAATCACGTAGGCGAATTTGCCGTGGGCAGCAAACGCGAGATGTCGAGGGCCGGCTCCTGGTTCCGCCTTTGCAAATGACGGATCATTTGGACTGAGCTTGCCTGTCGCGGCATCGAAGCGGTAAACGAGCAGTTCGTCCATCCCCAGATCGGCAGAGATGGCGAAATGGTTGTCGGGAGAGGTCTCAATCCAGTGCGCATGTGCTGCCTCCTGGCGCTCCCGATTTGGACCTGAGCCTTTGTGCTGAATGAATGCAGTTGCCGCTCCGAGGCTTCCATCCTGCTGGATAGGGAATACGGAAACGCTGCCTCCGGTGTAGTTCGCCACCAGCACGTACTTCCCCGCTTTGTCGATCGAGATGTAACAGGGATCAGCGCCGCCGGAGGCGACTTCATTCAGGAAGTGAAGCTGTCCGCCTGGCTGAATCGAAAATGCACTCACGCCGCCGCTCGATTCATTCTGATACTTCTGGACTTCGTTGACGGCATATAGCCTTCGGTTTTTGTCATCGATGGTAACGAACGATGGATTCACGGTCTCAGCCGCAAGTTGAGAATCGCTCAGTTGCCCGGATGCTGGATCGTAGCGATAGACGTAAATGCCTTTCGCGCCTTTGTCGGTGTAAGCGCCGACATAAACAAGATATTTCGACGTGCGGCCGTTTTTGCTGAAGCAAAACGCGCTGGAGAGCAAGGCGAACAGAAGCACGACAATGCTGCGTGACTTGGAGTTCATTTGTGGGCAAAAGTATCGCATACGAAGAATGCATGGAGAGGGAAAGGCCGAAAAGAACATGCCCGGCCGCAGGCCGGGCATGTTGGTTAGAAGCTACTGACTCACCAAACGCGGCATGCCTTCTCGCTCACCATCTTCTGACCTGGCTTGCAACTGAAGGCTTTGGCGAAATCGTCGCTATTCTGCACCACGCCGATTACGCGGAACTTACCGGGCGAGTGCGGATTGGTTTGGACTTGCTGGCGAAGCGCGGCATCGGTCTGGTTCTCGCACCATATCTGGCCATAGCCGATGAACAAGCGCTGCTCCGGAGTGAAGCCGTTAATTGCCTTCGTGTTGACCCGCTGAGCGCCACCTTTTCCCGATTTGGCCTGTTCCGCCTCCATGTTATGCAGTGCGCGCATGGCGACGCGAACTCCGCCGTTGTCGGCGGTGTTCTCGCCCAGAGTCAGCCTGCCGCGAATATGCAGATCGGGCAGCGGCTCAAACGATGAGTACTCGTCGGCGATGCACGACACGCGCTCTTCAAACGCACGCGCATCGACGGGCGTCCACCAATCGCGCAGGTTTCCCTGCCCGTCGTACTTGCGTCCCTGATCGTCGAAGCCATGCGTGAGTTCGTGGCCAATGACAGCGCCGATGCCGCCAAGATTCACAGCGTCGTCCGCCGTCTTGTCAAAAAACGGAGGCTGCAAAATTCCCGCCGGGAAGTTGATGTCGTTGAACGGCGGGCTGTAGTAAGCGTTGACGGTCGGCGGAGTCATGCCGAATTCGGTGCGGTCGAGCGGCTTGCCGATCTTCGCAAGCTGACGATTCACTTCGAATGTGTTCGCGCGTTCAACGTTGCCGAGGAAATCTCCGCGGACGATGTTGAGCTTGGAGTAATCGCGCCACTTGCTCGGATATCCGATCTTGTTGCGGATGTCGGCCAACTTAACCAATGCCGCCTTCTTGGTTTCCGGCGTCATCCAGTCGAGGCTCTCGATGTCCTGCTTCAACGCCGTTTCGATCTCGTCGACCATCTTCAACATGCGGGCTTTGTCTGCAGGCGTGAATTCCTCCGCGACGTATGGCTGGCCCAGCGCCTCGCCGAGCTGCTGGTCCGTCAAACGCTCACAACGTTTCCAGCGAGCTTCGAGTTCTCTGGCTCCGCCGAGATACTTGCCGTAGAAATCAAAGTTCTCTTCGACAAACGGATCAGAGAGGACGCCTGCGAACTCGTGCAAGAGATGCCATTTGAAGTAAGCCTTCCATTCTTCTAATGGAACTGTATTGGCGAACTCATTCAGCTGCTTGAAGAACTCCGGATTGCCCACATTGAGCGAATCGAACGATGGTGCGGTCGTGCCCTTCACAAATTGCTCGAATCCAATGTCAGGAGCAAGCGCTGCGAATTGTGCGACCGTCATCTTGTGATCACGATTCTCGGGCTTGCGGCGCTCGATGCGGTCCATGGAGGCCTGCGCCAACTTCGTCTCGAGATCCATCACCTGGCGCGCCTCGCCGTCCGGATCACTGTCGCCAGCTAGCTTGAACATATTTGCTACGTGCTTTTCGTATTTCTCGCGCTTCTCTTTTGAGTTCGCGTCATCTTTGAGGTAATCGTCGCGATCGGGAAGGCCAAGTCCGCCTTGATCGGCATAAGCAATCACGCTATTCGCGTTGTGCATGTCAGGACTCGAGGTAAAGAAGAAGGCTGCGCCGCGAACCCCGAGCTCGTGCAAATGAGCCAACTCGACAAGCGCACTGTCTTTATCGCTCATGGAGTCGATGCGGTCGATCTCCGGCTGCAGGGGTTTGATGCCCTTGTCGTTGATCGCCTTATCGTCCATGCAGGAAGCGTAGTAGTTGCCGATCTTCTGGTGAACGGCATCCCGTTTGGGGTCGTTAGATGAAGCCTTTTCTAAAATCTGTTTGGCAACGAGACGATTGCGCTCGGCAAGTTGGTTGAAGCGTCCCCAGCGTCCCTGGTCGGGAGGAATGGCGTTGTTCTTGATCCAATCTCCGCAGACGAACTGGTAGAAATCGTCACAGGGATTCACGCTGCGATCCATAGCGGACATATCGAAGCCGTGAATCTCAGGAATTCCCTCCGAAGAAGTTTTCGAGCTGTTGTTGGTTTGCGCCGAGAGATGAGCTCCAGCGCACAGACATGTTAGGAAAATGAGCAGTCGAAATTTCATCCCAACCTCAGTGGTGATGATTTGAAACCGAACAGTGTACGCCTTTCGGTCAAGCGCAGGCGGCTTCCCACCAAAGTCGTATCGAGCGATTCTCACCAACCCGCCATACTTTTCGAATGAGGCGTCCCAGTTGGCAATTATTGTCGACCGTTGTTCTAACCGTGCTCGGTGCCGCCTTCCTTCTACTATTTCCTCCGTGGCAGATCGAACATCCAAGCGATCCAAGTTTGATCGTACGCAGTGAGCGGCACCTGATCTGGAATCGGCCGCTGCATGCACATCTTGATCCCATAGCAATCGCGGTGCCGGTCATAGCCATCGTGGTGGTCGCAATCGCGATCGCAGTTGTCACCGTTTACCACGAGTAGCCACAGTTCCAGTTCCCGGCGCGCCTCCGTTACACTCAGACTTTCATCGCCGCGGGCAAAGCAGGCCAGCGCGCGTCTGGAGAGCCGCAGCACGACGCCGAATGGAACCCGTCACCCACTTCCTCACCGGCGCATGCATCGGACGCGCAGGATTCAATCGCACTACCGGCTACGCCACGTTGATGATGACGCTGGCGGCCGAATTTCCCGACATTGATATCCTCTGGGGCTTCAAAGGCCCAGTCGAGGAACTTGCTCATCACCGCGGGATCACGCACAGCTTTATCGGCGCGCCGCTTGATTCCGCGATCGTGCTCGCCATCGTCTATGGCGTTCATCTTTGGCGGAAGCGTCGCGGCAAGGCTCCGCCACTCGCGCCGCGTTGGGGATTGCTGTTCCTTTTTGGGATTGTCGCCACACTCAGCCATATTCTGTTGGACTTCACCAACAACTACGGCGTGCGCCCGCTCATGCCGTTCAACGGGCATTGGTACTCGTGGGACATACTCTTCATTGTGGAACCAATCATGCTCTTGGCGCTGTTTTTGGGTCTCGTAGTATCCTCCGTATTCAGTCTCGTCGGCGGCGAGATCGGAGCACACAAAGAAAAGTTTCGCGGGCGCTGGTGCGCAGTCTGCGCGCTGATTGCTGTTGTGGGCTTGTGGTGGATTCGGGATTACCAGCATCGCAAAGCCGTCACGCTGCTCACCTCTTCGGACTATCGCGGAGAGGTTGTCGCCAGGGCTGCAGCAATGCCTTATCCCATAAATCCGTTTGTCTGGGAAGGAGTCGTCGAAACCCAAAGCTTCTACGCAAAGATCCCGATCGATTTACGCACAACCAATATCGATCTGCAGGATCGCGCGAAGATCTTTTACAAGCCCGCTGAGACAGCAGTCACGCTGGCAGCAAAAAAATCGCGTCTGGGACGCGCATATCTGGATTGGTCACGGTTCCCATTGCTGGATACCGAGCCGCCCTCCCAGCCAGGTCAGGCTTACGACGTTCACTTCCGCGACCTCCGCTTCGACTACTCGGCCGTGAACTTCGGCCAGCAGAATCCGCGACGCACGCCACTCTCGGCGGATGTGTTCGTGAATAGCAGAGGAGAAGTGGTTCTGATGAAGATGGGCAGTCGCGAAGAGCAGCCGTAGGGGATGAGACAACGTGGAGCCGGCCGCCCTCGGCTGGGTGTTGCGTTGCAGTTCGTGAAGGTGATTTCGTGTTTTGCAGTTGAAGCACATCACGCAATCGGCAAAAACCCGGCCGAGGGCGGCCGGCTCCACGTTTCTTAGACTCCGTCCCTCGGCTTTTCTTTGCGGACGAAGATATTGTCTTGTGTTGGCTCGGCTTCGCATTCGATGGCGATCGTGGTCACCGGATGATCCGGAGCTTGCTGCGGAAGGTTATAGATCTTGAGCTGATAGGGATCCTGCTTGAAATCGAGCTTCTGATTCGTCGTATACATCCGAGCAGATTTTGCCTTCGTCATCAGCCCGCCCATTTCGACATCGCCGCCCGGCCAGTAATGAACGTGCATGAACAGCGTATTCCCGATTCGGGTAAAGCTCGCATAATTGGAACGGCGCGGCTGACAAAGGTCGGATTTATAGATGGTCTCGCCGTTCTTGCTCATCCATTGCCCGACTTCTTCGAGAACGCGGACCGATTCTTCTGGAATCGAGCCGTCCCCGCGCGGACCGATGTTCAAGAGATAATTGCCGCCGTCCCGTGCACATTGAATCAGATTGCGCACGACTGTCCTGGCGCTCTTCCAATTGTTGTCGGCGCGCTGATATCCCCAACTGTCGTTCAGCGTCATGCATGACTCCCACGCGCGCCCGCCTTTCTCGGCCGTGATGTGCTGCTCCGGAGTCGAGAAGTCGCCTTGGAGCTTGTTGCGATTGTTCACGATGATCTCCGGTTGAAGCTGGAAGACCATGTCATTCATCTTTTCTGATTCCCATCCTTCGCGATCAAGCGGCCATGCGACGTCGTACCAGAGGACGTCGATCTTTCCGTAGTTGGTCATCAGCTCGCGGATCAGACCATGCGTGTAATCGACGAAGCGACGCCGTGCGGCTTCATCTGTCGCGCAGCGAGCGCCGTCAGGATGATGCCAGTCCATCAGCGAGTAATAGAAGCCGACGCGCAGTCCTTCTCCACGAGCAGCTTCGACGTACTCGCGCACCAGATCGCGTCCCGGTCCCTGCTTCGTCGCGCAGTAATTAGTCAGCTTGGTATCGAAGTTGCAGAAGCCTTCGTGATGTTTTGTGGTCATCACCATGTACTTCTGTCCGGCAGCCTTGGCGAGGCGGGCAAAATCGTGCGGCGCATTGGGCTTCGGCTTGAACTGCTTGGCAAACTGCATGTACTCCTCGATCGGGATCGCCTCGTCCTCCATCGCCCACTCGTGCCGACCATGCACGCTGTACAGTCCCCAATGGATGAACATGCCGAACTTGCCCGCGTGCCACCACTGCATGCGCTGCTCGCGGTTGGCAGCAATCGCCGGCGGCTCGCCTACCGGAGTCTGCTGTTGCTCTTCTGCGGCCTGAGTTGCCGGCGCAATCTGCGGCGTTGGCGCAGTTTGGCCGTGCATTGCGGCCGCGGTAACGAGCGATGCCCCTGCTCCTTTCAACCAAGCGCGCCGTGAGATTCGTGTGTCGATCATGAATTGACCCTTTCGATGTATGAAGGTGTTATGAACTCTCCAGCTTGAAAATCCGCTCCATCAAAATCCACTTCTCGCCCGGCTTTGCCTGCGGCAGCGGCTTCTGGAACTTCCACATCAGCTTTTCCCATTCCTGCACCTTGGGATTGGTGCGATCTGCCTTTGCCTTCGCTGCAAACGAGAACTTCTCGTTAACTTCCATGATCATGAACAGTCGCGTGCCGAGGAGGTAGATTTCAAGGTCGTCGATTCCCGAGTCCTTGATGCTCTTCGTAATCTCCGGCCAGATCTTCTCGTGATAACGCTTGTATTCGGCGATGAGCTGCGGATCCTCTTTTAGATCAAGAGCAAGGCAATAGCGGCGGATCATGTGTGCTAAGCCCTCACCGTCGCGACTTCAGCTGCTTCAACCGGCTCGCCGGAAATCTTGTAGCCGGAAAGAGCGAAGTACAGAACGTAGACGTAGCAGATCAGCGGCACGAAAAATGCGGTCTGGATATTGCTCGCGTCGGAGATGCGCCCCATGATCGCCGGAAAAATCGCGCCGCCGATGATGGCCATCACCATCATCGAAGAGCCGCGCTTGGTCAGCGGGCCAAGGTTCTTGATACCCAGCGCGAAGATGGTTGGGAACATGATCGAGTGGAAGAATCCAATGAGCACAACGGCCCAAACTGGAACGATGCCGCTGGCGGCAAGAGCAACACTCACGCAGACGAGGCACCCGATGGCGAACATCGACAGCAGGCGCGCCGGTGCAACGATTTTCATCAACGCGGAACCGAAAAACCTGCCAATCATGAATCCAATCTGATGACCCAGGAGGTAATAAGCCGCAACGCGCTGCGTCATTCCCGGAACGGTGTGTTGTGCAAAGCGAATGACAAAGCTCGCGACGCCTACCTGCGCACCCACGTAGAAGAACTGTGCCAGCACTCCTTTAATCAAATGCGGATGGCCGAAGACTGAGCCGCTTGGCTTTTCCCAAGCAGAATCTTTTGCCGCGCTCTCATCCACCACATCCGGCAGATGGGTGAAGTAAATCGCAGCCGCTACGACTACAAAAATTCCTGCTATGGCGAGATACGGAACTTTCACGCTGCCGGCCTGCTCGGCACGGTACGCATGCAGCTGCGCCGCACTCATGACCGCAAGCTGCGCCGGCGTGTATTCCACGCCAGTAAGGATCAGTGAGCGACCGACTAATGGCGACAACACCGCGCCGACTGCATTGAAAGATTGCGCAAAATTCAGCCTCCGCTCCGAGCTCTGGGCGGGTCCCAGAATGGTGACGTACGGATTTGAGGCGACCTCAAGGAAGCTCTGCCCACATGCCATCACGAAGAGCGCTAAAAGAAAGAAGCCATAGACGCGTACTGAAGAGGCGGGGAGAAACAGCAGCGCTCCCGACGCACACAGGAACAGGCCGACGAGAATGCCGCGCTTGTAGCCAATGCGCTCCATCAGCTTCCCGGCAGGGAACGCGGCCAGGAAATATCCGCCGAAAAACGCTACCTGAATAAAAGAAGACTGAAAATCATTGAGCGCGAAAGCGGTTCGGAAGCGGGGAATCAGGATGTCGTTCAGATTCACGCCAAACGCCCATAGAAAGAAGAGCGTCGTAATCAGAACGAAAGGAACGAGGAAGCGTCGTTCAGTTAAAGACGCGTACGTGTCCATAAATCTTGGCTTCCTTGCGAATTAGTCGGCTGCAGATTCATAGGGTGCGGCCCCAATACCATAGCTGGTGAGAATACGGTTTGCATATCTCGAAATAGGTGTTTCAGGATGTAAACCTAAAGAGCCGCCGTGGACTGCAGCGCTGTCCGCACCTACATACACTGTCATCCCTCGCTCCGCTGCGACAATGTTCGCGATTCCGACGAGTGTTTTTGCGGAGCGGGGGACCTGCTCTTCATCGGAGCCGGCGAACAGCAGGTCCCC